>LNAP01001936.1_pt1 | contig 47420 bp, 38 predicted proteins | sample 602601 | NCBI WGS metagenome assembly LNAP01 (sample SAMN02440304, study PRJNA202911) | soil metagenome | biome: Subtropical and temperate rainforests or woodlands; isolation source: soil samples (1 kg each in a 20% v/v slurry with milli Q water) were... ...
GCAATTTCCACCTTTTTGGTGGAACTACAAAACCCCAAAAGCCTTTTGTTTTCAAAAGGTTATGGGGTTTTTATAAATCCTGTTGCGAGTTTAAGGTAATATATAAAAAGGAATAATTCTTTTAGTTTTCTTAGCATAGAATTCATATTCCGGATAAGTTATTTGTAATGATTTTTCCTCAAATAACATTCTTGCAAAAAGACCTCCAATAATAAGAAGAACGGCCAGTAAAGTTTCTAAATAAGGGAATGAAATTAAAGAAGACAGAAAAAAATAAATGACTGCAGCATAAATTGGATGACGAAAATATTTATAAGGTCCATTTGTAATTAGTTTTCCATTTGTTGTATTGGCTGAAGCATGAAAACTTCTAAATCCAAAAATTATTCTTGCCCAAATCATTAATCCAAAGGAGCATATTTGTATAATAATTGAAATAGGATTTTCAGTGATTATACTTTTATGGAGAACTAAATAAGTCATACCGATTATTGCGACTCCAAATGCAATTAAAGAACCATATTTTATAAACATATTCTATTGGGTTAAATTGTTAATAATTTATAATTTGTCAGCCAAGTTAAATTAAGTTTATTTGTTTTTTTAGCACCATTTCCTCAACTTCAAGTTACTTAATTTATCCTTTCAATTATATATGTTTTTTAGTTACTGGCGTTTTCTATAATCTCAATTTCTTCACTTTTCCTTTTGAAAAAAGGCCAGCCGTATATTTCTCATACAACTCAAATAAAAATTCCATTCGTTTTGCTTCACTGGTGAAAGGTTGCGAACGATAAGCCAAATCAACGGCTTTGTCTAACTCGTTGTGTGCTTTTACCAATGCTGGCGGCATAGAATAAGCTCCGTACAAATCGGCCAAAGTACTGTTTGGAAATTCCAATCTTGTATCCAATACTTTTTGTGCTTTTTCTTCTATGGCTTTTGTTTGTTTTTCTGTAATGTTCTCTGGCCAAGGATAATTGTTGTAAACAATGGAATTTGAATAGCGGTAATCACTTTTCAACCTTCCACAAGTATATTTCACCCAGCAAATGTGCATTTCAGAACTTAAAATTCCAAAATGGTATTTTGTCGCATTTGGTAATGCTGTACAACTATCATTTACAATAAAATCTTTAGTATAAAAACCTAATGGCAAGTATTTTCTATTTTCTGATGATGTTCTAGGTATTAATAAGAAATCACTTTTCGGTTGTCTTGGTTCAGCAAATAAAGTAGGCGTTTTTGAAGTTTCTCTTGTTTGCAGTTTTGTGCTTGCGGCTCTATATTTAGCTACACTTTCTATTCTTTCTTTTACTAAAGTTAAATTTCTAATTTCGTTAGGTTCAATATCTGCTAAATATAAAATCCATCGATTTCTGCCATTAATAAATTCGTCTCCAGATAAAATTTGTTTGAAAAACTTTTTTGATAGAGGTTCCTTTTTTATAAAATCTTCTTTTTCTAAATCGGTAAAAAGATAAAAGCCACCATCAACAATTTTATTTCCATATAGCATTTCAGGCGCATTACATAGTGGTTTTGTTCTTGAAATCAATGCAAAATCTTTTCCTTCCACTAAATAAGGATTGATATTTTTTACTTTCAATTCGTGAGGTTCACCTTTTATATGTTCATATTCAAAAATACTTTTATTGGTGGTGTCAAAATTGGCAAAGCCAATAATAACAACGTGTACTGCAGCATTTCCTTTTGCTTCATTACTCCAACTAAATGTTCTATGCGCAAAATGTATTTTGATTTTGTAATGATTAAAAAGCAAATTCCATAAAACACCAACTTGTTCTCCTTGTACAATTGAGTTTGTGCTTACAAAGGCACATTTTATTTTTGTGTTTTGTATTAATTGAGCAGCTTTTAAATACCAACCGCAAACATAATCCAAAACTCCTGTTCCCTTTATTCCTGTAAAAAGTCTTTCTAAATCTAATTTTTGTTCGGCACTTTTTACACTTTTTCCGATAAAAGGTGGATTCCCAATAATATAATCATATATACACTTACCGTTTTGTTGAGTTTGAACAATATGAGTAGGATTTATGTTCACCTTTTTAGAATATATATTTAAAACTTCATAAGCTTCACTCGGCTGGTTTACTTCAAAAACATTGGTTATGTTTGCTTTAATATCATAAATGTTTGTTTTTTCAAGATTATTCCAATCCAATTGCAGAGCATTCCCATGAACAATTTTAGCCGCTTTTTTCAATGGCAAACGGGCAAAATATTGTCCAAATTCATTGCTGATGAGCATATTCATTTGGTGGTCTATCAACCACATCGCCACTTCGGCAATTCGCGCGGGAAATTCTTCATATTCTATGCCGCACATCATATCAACATCAAGCCAAATAATATCGCGAATGTCCAATACGCCTTGCCCCGATTTGTAGGTTGCCCTTAAAATTTCCAGTTCCAGCAAACGCAATTCGCGGTAGGTAATCACCAAAAAATTTCCGCAACCGCACGCTGGATCCAAAAATTTGAGCATGCTTAATTTTTTATGAAAGGCGCCCAATTTGCTTTTCCCTTGTGATGAGCTTGTTGAAGCAGCCTTGATGCTTTCAAATTCCGTCCAAAGTTCGTCCAGGAACAACGGTTTAATCAATTTTAATATATTGGTTTCGCTGGTGTAATGCGCGCCCAGGTTTCGGCGTTCTTTTGGATTCATCACGCTTTGAAACATAGAACCAAAAATGGCCGGCGATATTTTGCTCCAGTCAATATAACAACAGTTTAACAAGGCTTGCCGCATTTTTGTGTCGAAACTCGCCGTAGGCAGGTTCTCTTCAAAAAGTTTTCCGTTTACGTATGGAAAATCGGCAAGTTGTTCATCCAAATTTTTAAACCGCTTTTCATTTGCAGTGTTTAAAACCTGAAACAATTCCTGCAGTTTTGAGGCAAGGTCGCTTCCGTCTTCGGCTGTTCGCTGTTCTAAATAATCTTGAAATTGTTGTTTGTTAAAAATGGTGGTGTCTTCGGCAAACAATAAAAACAATATGCGCACCAGGTAAACTTCTAAAGGATGGCCTGTATAGCCAATATCTTCAAGGCGGTCATGCAATTTGCCCATTAACTCCGCTGCTTTTATGTTTGCGGGGTCCTGCGCAGCGTAAACCTTTTTTTGATAACCTAAAATATATCCGAAATGATGAACATTGTTTACAAGGTCGTTTAGCTTAAATTCAACCACCCCGTCCTTCGGACGCCCCTCCAACGGAGGGGAATCAAGGTCATACAATCTGAAATTTTCAAAATCAGAAACGAGTATGTATTTCGGCAATTCGTGCTGTTTCAGTCCGTGCGTGTAATCAATCGCTTGTTGGTAAGCTCTGTCAAGGTTTTTACCCCTGCTTTTCATTTCAATTAAAATGGTGCCTTTCCAAAGCAAATCAATATAACCGTCTTTATCATCCAGTTTTTTAACCCTGTGTTCAAAGGTCGAAACACGCTTGCTGCTAACCCCAAACACATTAAAAAACGCAACCAAAAATGGTTTTGCGTCTGCTTCTTCGTTTGAAGTGTCAGCCCATTCTTTTGAAAAATTTAAGGCCCTGTCTTTTATTTCATTCCAGCTTAATGCCATTTTAAATTAGTGGTTGTTCAAATAATTAGTAAAATACCCACGAGCGTTTTTTAGTTCGTGGGAAAATTTGTTTTCGTAAGACTTGACCCGTCAAACAGCAGTCTTTATATTGTTTAGGTTTCATAGTAAAATACAGCAATTTTATGTTACCCAAACCTACAATAATTTTATGGGGAATCAAAGAATTTATGTTGCCGTTTAAATCTTGTTGGCCAAATAACAAAAAGATACTAAAGTTTTTATAAGACTTCCGCCTGCTGATACAATTCCTTAATTAGTTTTTGTTGTTGCAGCCAGTTTATTAATCGTGTTCGCAGCCACAGTATTTGTCCGAATTTGCTTTTTCAAAACATTCTCTTCCCTCCCGAAAGGAAAGGTAAGCCAAAACAAGCGCACCAATACTGTCAACATAAGGCAATTTGGTAAAATAATAAAGTCCGCTTGCAACAAGCAAAACAACCGACATATAAATGCAAACTTTTGTGCATTCCGCATCTGCAATTATTGCTTCAGAGTTTAAAGCTTTACCAACTTTTATTTTGTAGTAAACAAGAATGCCCATTATTGCTATGGAAATTACCGCAATGATTAGGCCCCAAAAAGTTGTTTGAGGTTGTTGGCCGGTCGCGAAATTATAAACGCTTGTCGCAACAAGGCCAAGAACAAGTGCGTAAAAGGAAAAACCCGTTATTCTTAAGGCTGTCCGCTCGTAGTTGTCTCGGTTACTGTTTGGATTTCTTTGTATTCTTGCCACCATATGGAGAATTCCGAAGCCTGAAATTGTTTCTATAAAACTGTCCACTCCAAAACCAAACAGGGTTAAACTGTCGTCCGAGAATCCGATAAAAGTAGCAATGAGACCTTCAAAAATATTGTAGATTATGGTAAAGACCGCAAGTCCGAATGCAATTTTATAGCGTTGAGATGTTTCTTTGTCCAACATAATGTTTTTTTTAGTTCGATGACTAACCGCTTGCCGCAATTTTGTTTACAGACCTGACAAAACTATCTGATCCACCCAAATTGAGCAGCTTGACCAGAAAAAAGCAACAATTTTATGTTACCCAAACCTACAATAATTTTATGGGGAATCAAAAAAATTTATTTAATAGGATAATTCTTGACAACTAATAGGACAACTCCCTTATGGTGCTCGTCTGCGACGAGTACCTACTTACTTGTGTTAACAAAACAAAGCTCTAAATCGGTTTAAACGGATTTTCAAAATACTTGAGTTATTCGTGCCTCCTTTTTGTTTTGGGTTTAAATTAAAACTAAAACGTTTCATCCACGGCCAACGAATCCACACTAACAGAATCTTGCATTTTCAAATTCAAAAGCGAATGGGCATTTCCGGTAATTTGCAATGGAATGTATTCTCCAATGGTGTCTTCAGGAATTAAAAGGCCTCTTCGCAACATCAAATTGCCCAGGAATTTTTGTTGTTGGTTTGCAGCCGATTTAAGCTTTCCCTCGTTGTCAAATTGCCACATAAATTTCTTTGGTTTTGGTATGATGGTAGCCAAAAACAAACATTCTTTCAAATTTAAATCGGCTGGACTTTTCTGGAAATAGAATTGTGCAGCTTCGCCAATTCCGTAAACATTTGGTCCCCATTCGATAATGTTGAAATAGACTTCGAGCATTCTTTCCTTTGAAGTGATTCGGTTATTTTCAAGGATGTAAACCAACAAAATTTCTTCCAGTTTTCGGGAAACTGTTTTTTCGCGGGTCAGAAACACGTTTTTAATCAATTGCATACTGATTGTGCTCCCGCCTCGAGAGAATTTCTTGGTGCGAATGTTTTTGAGAATCGATTGTTTGAAGGCTTCAACGATAAAACCGCGATGGGTGAAAAACGAAGGATCTTCAGCGGTTAAAACGCATTTTTGCAAATAAGGCGAAATTTGGTCTAAAGGCGTATAAGTTGGATTTGCAGCACCCACCAAAACAGGTCGTTGCAAAACATTGTTTATAATTGCACGATACACAAATTCTCCATTGAGTTTGTTAAGATTGGCTTCTCCGTAATGGGTAATTCTCAGATTTTCTTTTTTCAAATTGCTGTCAAAAACCAGTTGATCGGGTTTGTTTTTATTGAACATAAAATCCAGTTTGTATTCGAAATTGCCCCCAGCTTCCATTCCCTGAAAATGGGTAAACAAACCATCGGGAAGAGAACCGATGAAATCCTGTGCCTTCATCTTTGGAATGGCGACTTTGAGTTTGTAAATAGTGTCTTTTTCGGTTTCGTAAGCCAAATAAGGATGGAATTTTATCTTGTTGAACTGTACTGCAGAACTGCTGTCAACAGAAATAAAATCAGAACCCAAGAGAAATCTAAAGTCAAATTTGGCGTTTTTGACCACCACGTCTTTATTGGCAATTCTTTTGTGATTAATCATCAAATTGGCAATCGAAGCAAAACCGTCAAGATGCAATTTTCCTCCGGATTTGTTTATGTTTTGAATGTTAATCCGAATGGAATCGAAACTCGATTTCAGGTTGAATCTTTCGTCGAGATAAGGCACTTTGATGGCTCCTGTATCGATATTAAAAAAACGAATATCGGCTTTTTTGTTTCTTGGATCGGCAAAACCCTGAATTCGGATTCGCTGTGTGAAAGTTTTAGTTTCCACTCTGATAAAAGTCTCCAATTGCTTGTTGACCAATCGCAATTTTAGGAAATTAATGTTGATTTTTTTGCCGTTGTCATCCAATCTGAACGAAAGGTTTTCGACTTTCATATCCGTTGGCACCAAATTCAGCACTTTCGAAATAAGCCTGAAGGCTACTTTGGCGTAATCTCTTTTTTCGTTGGCAGCACTTATTGTTTGGTCTTTCTTGAGAAAAGCATCAAAATTTCGCCCTTTATTATTTTTTACCAATTGCACATAACCTTGCTCAATTTCCAATGTTCCCAATTGTACATCGCCCAACAACAATTGCCATAAATTAACACTGGTTTTCATTTTGTGGATGTTGAAAAGCGTGTCGGCTTTTTGGGGAGCCAAAACAATATTGGAAAAACGCAAACCCGAAAGCCCCACAAATGAAGCTTCTTTTACCTTAAAAGTGCTGTTGTATTCGCGTGCCATTTTAAAAGAAACCTTGGCAATGCTTTGTTTCAATAATTCATTTCTAAAAATAAAAAACGCGATAATCAGCAACAAAAAAGTTGCAGCAATTATTTTTGTCGCTAAAATTATTTTTTGTTTTCGGGTTTTCATCATTTCTAAGTAGGCTGTTTTTGATTTTACCCAAACAATTCACTCGCCACGTCTTCAATCTTCGCCACCAATCTGATTTTAACCTTCTGGTGCTCGCGGCAGATGATCACTAAAGGACTTTTATTGAACATTAAAAATGCTTCGCAAGTTTTAAAATACCAAGTTCCCCGCAAATTCCTTTAAACTGATTTCAGACAGTTTTGCCTGGAATTTCGCATTGCTGTAACGCACAATGGCATTGATATAATTGAGTTGCGCGGTGCGGAATTCAATGGTTGGGATGGTTCCGATCCTGAATTTTTCCATCGTGATATCGAGGTTTTCCTTTGCGATAATCTCATTGCTTCTTTCAAGCTCGATAAGCCTGATATTTGTCAAATAAGTTTGATATGCAGTGCCCAATTGCGATGCCAATGTTTGGCGTTGCTGGGCAATTTCCAAATCCGTATTTTCAAGTTGTATTTTGGCTATTTTTTCTTGCTGATTTTGGGTAAATCCGTCAAAAAGATTCAGTCTTGCGCTAAATCCGTAGTTCCAACCCCGAGAATTGGTGTTGGTGGTAAATCCCAAGCTCGATTCCGATTCACTAAAAACGTATCCTGTATTGGCGGTTATGGTTGGGTAGCGTGCTGCCTTCACCTGTTTCAGCTGCAAACGTGCAATATTGTTATTGATGATTTGTGTCTGCAACAGCGGATTTTGCTTTTGCGCCAAAGCTTCGAGTTCCGGCAAAAAAAGTTGTTCTTCTAAAGTTATTTCGTTGATCACGCTAAAATCGATTTTGGTGTCGCGCGCAAGGATTTCATTCAGTCGAATCTTGGAATTCGCAAACAATTCCCTTTGCCTTAGGATGGTGGTCATATCCGTATTTAAATCCACTTTTGCATTCAACACTTCAAGTTTGGAAGCTTTACCAATGATAAACCGGTTGTTGGCAAGATTTAACCGTTGTTCAGAAATAACAAGGGTGCTGTCCAATGCCGCAAGCTGTTGCTGCTGCTGCACCAGATCATAATACCCGATCATCACATCGCTTACCTTGGTGATCACTGCCTGTTTTAATTGGGCGTCGCCCAGTTTTTCCTGTTCTTTCAATTGGTCGTAGCGCGCAAACATTTTGAAACCGTCAAATAGCGTCCAATCCAAAACAACCCCATAATTAAGGCTGTTGTTTTTGGCGTTATCGAGTTCAACGGTATTCCCGTCGGCACGGGTTTGTGAACTGTTTTGAATGCTGTTATTGTTGTTTAAGGTCGCCCCCACCGTTGGAAGCATTCCTGCATTTCCCGCACTTACGCCGGTTTGATCAATTTTCAGGTCGTTGGCTGCAATTCTTATTTGGTAATTGTTTTCTAAGGCAATTTTCACGGCAGCTTCCACCGTCAGCAATTCCTGTGAGTGGGCAGTTGAAACAATGAAAAACAGCACAAAAAAGGTAAATATCTTATTCATTTAATTGGATTTCAGGTTTGTCAAATTCCGGACGGTGTTTCTTTTCCCTAGACCACATAAGGTACATCGCAGGAATTATAAATAAGGTTAAAACAAGGGAAAACATCGTGCCGCCAATAATTACCACACCCATCCCAATTCTGCTAGTGGAAGCAGCACCAAGGGCAATGGCGATTGGCAATGCGCCCAAAGCGATGGTAAGACTTGTCATAAGAATTGGCCTTAGCCTGGTTTCGGCAGCTTGGAGGATGGCCTCTCGTTTTGGCAATCCCTGTTCTCGAAGTTGATTGGCAAATTCCACAATCAAAATCCCGTTTTTGGTCACCAGCCCTATCAGCATAACCGTACCAATCTGGCTAAAAATATTCCAGGTCTGCCCAAACAGCCAAAGGGAAAACAAGGCCCCGGCAACAGCCATTGGAACGGTAAGGATGATGATAAACGGATCTATAAAACTTTCAAACTGTGCGGCAAGAATCAGGAAAATAAGCAACAACGCCAAGCCAAAGGCAAACATCGTATTGGAACTGCTTTCCACAAAATCCCGCGATTCACCGCCAAGATCGGTGGTGAAATTCTCTCCCAGCACTTTTTCCTTGATGCGTTCCATCGCATCTATTCCGTCGCTGATGCTTTTTCCGGGCGCCAAGCTGGCAGATACCGTGGCACTCATATACCGGTTGTTGTGGTACAATTGTGGCGGACTGCTTTGTTCTTCGGTAGTCACCAAATTGTCGAGCTGTATCAGCAATCCCTCCTTATTTCTGACAAACATAGAAGTGAGATCCATCGGTGCAGCACGGTCTTTCTTGTCAAATTGGCCCATCACCTGGTATTGCTTTCCGTTCATCAAAAAATAACCAAAACGTTGTCCGCTTAAAGAAAGTTGCAAAGTTTGCGCCACATCAAGCACAGAAACACCCAAACTTTGTGCTTTTTCTCGGTTGATGGTCACATAAATTTCGGGCTTGTTGAATTTCAGGTTTAAATCGGTATTGGAAAAAGTGGGATCATTTTCCGCTTCTTCCATAAATTCAGGGATCTTTTTCTCCAGTTGTTGAAAATTCGGTGCCTGAATAATGTATTGAATTGGCATTCCGCCGCGCCGGCCAACAGAAATTGTAGGCGATTCCGACACGTTGACACGGGCATTTGGATACTGCTTTGTCCACTTCGTTAAATCAGCGGCAATTTCATGTTGGGTGCGTTCCCTTTCACTTGGTTCCACAAGGGCGATGCGCACAAATCCACTGTTCACGGAAGAGGAACCAAAACCAGGAGAAGTAATAACGAGGCTCACTTTCTTTTCGGGAATGGAATCGTTGATCAATTCGGTAAGCTCGTTCATAAAAGCATCCATATAATCGTAGGAAGCTCCTTCAGGTCCGGAAACGCTTAAGCCGATATAACTTCGGTCGTCATAAGGTGCTGTTTCCTTTTTCAGCAGGCTAAAAAACACACCGATAATAATCAAACAAGCTACGAGAATTGGAAAACTCCACCATTTATTATTCAAAAATGCCCGAAGTGATTCGGCATAAGACACATTCATTTTTACAAAATACTTTTCGGTAAAATTGTAGAATTTCGATCTTTCCTGTTTTCCGGGCCGCATCAGATAGGCGTTCAGCATCGGCGTCAAGGTCAATGCCACAAAAGCGGATATCAACACTGCGGAAGCCAGTACCACACCAAATTCGCGAAACAGCCTGCCCACAAATCCTTCAAGGAAAATTACGGGAAGAAATACCGCCGCGAGGGTTACCGAAATGGAAATTACCGCAAAAAATATCTCGTTGGAACCCTTTATGGAGGCTTCAATTGGGTTCATTCCCTTTTCAACTTTCTTGAAAATATTTTCGGTCACCACAATTCCGTCATCCACCACAAGTCCAGTTGCCAGCACAATGGCGAGCAGCGTGAGCACGTTGATGGAAAAACCGAACAACCACATCACAAAAAAGGTGGCAATCAGGGAGACCGGAATATCAATCAGCGGACGCAAGGCAATGGACCAGTTTCTGAAAAACAGGTAAATCACCAAAATAACCAAAATGATGGATATGGCCAGTGTTTCCACAACTTCTGTAATGGCTTTTTTCACAAAAACCGTATTGTCTATGGCGATGTTCAGTTTGAAATCTTTGGGCAAATCTTTTTGCAGTTGTTCATATTGTATGTAAAATGCATCGGCGATATCTATGTAATTGCTCCCAGGCTGCGGAATAATGGCCACGGCGACCATTGGCTGGCCCGAATCGCTTAATTTGGTTTCCAGATTTTCGGCTTCCAAAGAGGCTTTTCCGATATCGCTGAGGCGAATCACCTTTTCCCCGTCGGCTCTGATGATGATATTGTTGAATTCTTCCTCGGTGGAAAGATTTCCGATGGTTTTTACGGCCAATTCGGTATTCGCGCCGGTTAATTTTCCCGATGGCAATTCCACATTCTGGGAAACCAAAGCTGCCCGAACATCGCCCACCGTAGCGCCGTATGAAGCCAGTTTTAAAGGATCTATCCACAGCCGCATCGCATATTTTCGTTGCCCCCAGATCCGAACACTGCTCACGCCCGGAATTGTCTGCAAACGAGGTGCAATCACATTGTCGGCATAATCCGAAAGTTCCAGAACATTTTTCACATCACTTTGAACGGTCATGGAAATGATGGGATCCGAATCGGCATCGGCTTTGGAAACTACGGGCGGGGCATCAATATCCTGCGGTAGGCTCCGCACTGCCTGCGACACTTTATCACGCACATCATTGGCCGCTTCTTCCAGATTTTTATCCAGGTTAAATTCTATGTTGATATTGCTGGAACCCTGGTTGCTGGATGAAGTAATATTTCGTATCCCATCAATGGAATTGATCGCTTTTTCCAAAGGTTCCGTAATCTGTGATTCAATAATATCGGCATTGGCACCGGTATAATTGGTACGCACGGATATCTGCGCCGGATCAATGGAAGGAAATTCCCTCACGCCTAGATAGGTGAAACCAATAATCCCAAAAAGTACGATTGCAATATTCATTACAATGGTAAGCACCGGGCGTTTTATGCTTAAGGTTGATAAACTCATTACGATTTGGAATTTGATGCCGGTTGAATGAGATTGACTTTAACAGGTGAACCATTTTTTAGCATCATCACCCCTGAAGTCAGGATGGTGTCGCCAGCCTTTAATCCCGACAATACAATAACGGAGTTTTCGGTGCGTGCACCGGTTTCCACAATGATTTCTTTTGCAAGCCCGCCTTTAGAAACAAAAATCTTTTTGCCATTTTGGATGGGAATCAGGGATTCGGTAGGAACCAATAACGCATCATTTACAATTTCCAACGGCAGCAGCACATTGGCAAAAGTTCCGGGAATTAATTTTCCCTCACTGTTGTTGGCAATGGCGCGCATTTTTAAGGTACGCGTGGCAATGTCCACTTCAGGTTCTATGGCATAAATGGTGGCGGTTTGTGCCTCTGTTGAATTTGAGGTTGTAAAAGATATCTTATCTTCAAGCTTAATTTGGGATGAATATTTTTCGGGAATGGAAAAAGTGATCTTCAATTGATCTGTATTCACCAAACTTGCAATTGGCGTAGATGGCGTTACATAAGTTCCTTTTGAAATATAACGCAAGCCAATTTTTCCTGAAAAAGGCGCCCTAACGGTTGCCTTTGCCAATTGGGCGGCGACCAATTGCGATTCTGCCCGTGCAAATTGGTAATCGGCATCAGCAATATCATATTCTTCCTGACTTATGGCTTCTTTTTCCAACAACAGTTTTGCCCTGCGTACATTTTCGGAAGCCAGTTTTTGCTCCGTCTGCACTTTGGCCAGCTGCGCACGCAATTCCAGGTCGTTAACCTGAAAAAGAATCTGTCCTTTTGAAACTTTGCTTCCTTCCTTAAAATTAATTTTTTCGACAATTCCTGAGATTTCGCTTCTCAGTTCCAATTGCTCATTGGCTTCCAAAGAGCCCGAAAGAGAAAGATTTTCAGAAAATTTCTCAGGTTTTAATACCAATCCATCCACTGTAATGGCCGATTGGCTTCCGCCCTTTTGCTTTCCTTGGCTGTTTTCTTTTTTATTGTCAATGATCCTATAAGTAACCAAAGCCACCAAACCAGCGGCAATGAGGATATAAATTAGCTGTTTAAATTTCATAAATAATGGTGGTAATCAGACAATATTTTGCCTTTAATTTCAGACAAATATAAAACTAACGGCCATAATCTTCAAATTAATTTCTTTTTATATTTCTTGGGCTGAAAAGAAACCTAAATTAAATCTAATCTGAATATCCATATTTTAAATAATCATAAAGCTATTGAAAGGTTGGCTTATTTACATTATCTAAAGTCGATTTATGTTTTTATATTTGACCTTCATAAAATAATCAGTTTTTAAAAACACGCACATTCATTATTAAAACAGCCAACCTTGTATCAGATAAAACATACCAAAGATTTAAAAAACAGGTTAAACTTCATCGAAATTGAGGATTCAAACAAAAATTCTTACGCTAAAATACACTTGAATTTAGGATCAAGTTTACAGGAACTCAAACTTTTAAATCACCAGCTTATAAAAGATTTGCATCCTTTAACTTACAACAATACCTACGCTTCTGCTATCTTGTTTCCGTTTGCAAACAGAATTGCAGACGGAAGCTATGTTTTTGATCACAAAACGTACCAATTGGATAAAAATCAAAAAGAAGAAAACAACGCGCTTCACGGATTGGTTTACAACAAAACCTTTGAAATCATCGACCAAAAAACCACGCCGGAAAAAGCCGAAGTTGTGCTGAGGCATGAAGAACGCTCGCCAGTTGAAGGTTTTCCTTTTACCTATATGATTGATTTAACCTATATTTTAACCAAAGACAGTATCGAATTAAATGTCACTGTGAAAAATACCGACACCAAAACATTTCCTTTTACCATAGGATGGCATCCGTATTTTATCAGCCAAAATTTATCTAAAAGCGCTGTTCATTTTAAAAGCCATCAAAAATGTGTTTTTGACGAAAGAAATATCACCCAAAGGATGGATGAAAACATTATTGATGAACCTTTTTTGATTGAAAACAAATCTTTGGATGATTGTTTTTTATTGGACTCCAACGAAATAGGTTTTGAAACACCTCTTTATAGTTTCACATTAAAATCATCCGAAAAGGACAGTTTTTTACAATTATATACGCCGCCGCATCCAAATGCCATCGCCATTGAGCCAACTACCGGAATTTCAGACAGTTTCAATAATGGCGTTGGATTAAAAACATTAAAACCGAACGAAACCTATCATATTAACTGGAATCTTAAACTCCTTTAAAAATGAATACTGAATTAATTTCAAACATAAAAACACACTTTATCGCTAAATTTCAAGACGAACCTGTTATGATTTTTTCACCGGGAAGAATCAATATTATTGGAGAACACACCGATTATAATGATGGTTTTGTTTTTCCGGCAGCGGTTGATAAAGGTATTGTGGCAGGACTTGCAAAAAGCAATTCGGGCGTTTCAACCGCTTATGCCGTTGATAAAGAAGAAATTATTGAGTTTTCCGTCAATAACATAAAACCTCATCCGCAGGGAAGCTGGCAAAACTACATTTTAGGCGTTGTGGCAGAAATTCAGAACAGCAACAAAATCATTGGCAATTTTAATATCGCTTTTGGCGGAGATATTCCCGGAGGAGCCGGAATGTCATCATCTGCAGCGTTGGAAAACAGCGTTGTGTTTGGACTGAATGCGGTTTTTAATTTAGGGCTTACCAAAGAAGAAATGATTTTAATATCGCAGAAAGCAGAGCATAATTATGTGGGCGTAAAATGTGGTATTATGGACCAATATGCCAGCATGTTCGGCATTAAAAACAATGCGTTGCTGCTGGATTGCAGAACCATAAAATCGAAACCTTTTGAAATAAATTTTAAGGAACACGAACTTTTATTGATCAACACCAATGTAAATCACAGTTTATCGGACAGCGCTTATAACGACCGCCGCTCGGTTTGCGAATCGATTGCCGGAATGTTGAAAGTGAAAGCATTAAGAGACGCCACAGAATTTGATTTGGAAACCATTAAAGAAAGCATCACGCCAGAAAATTATCAAAAAGCATTGTATGTCATTCAGGAAAACGACAGGGTGATAAAAGCTTCCAAAGCCATAGAAGCCGGCGATTTAGAAACACTCGGAAAGCTTATTTACGCTTCACATAACGGATTGCAGCATCAATACAAAGTAAGTTGCGCTGAATTGGATTTTTTGGTGGAACAGGCAAAATTAAACGGCCAAGTGTTGGGAGCCAGAATGATGGGCGGAGGATTTGGCGGCTGCACCATCAATTTAATCGCAAAAACAGCGACAGCATCATTCAAAAAAACTGTTTCTGAAGCTTATAAAAACAAATTTAACAAAGATTGTTCGCTCTATTTTGTGGAACTTTCTGACGGTACGGGAATAATAGCCTAACATAAAAGCTAACGCATTTTAAAATGAACACAGATTTACAGGATTACTCGCACTAATGTTTAAATATTTTAACTGGAGAATGGGTTTTGGTATTTCAATAAAGCTCTTGATATTTTAAATCTCCTACCGCTTTGAAATTTATTGACAAAATATTCATTTACAAATAGCACAACCGAAAAAAATTAAATATAAAGGCAATATTATTGTAAGATTTTACGTTTATATGGGCTTATAAATCGTGAAATTTATGCGCCTTAAAAAAATTTCTAATCAAAAAATGTAAGAATAATGTAAGATATTAGAATAATTATGTAACAAATTTATTAACTTTAATGTCGAATTTTGCACAGTTGAATAAATTAATTATCAATTAATCAGTAAAATCAAAGTAAAATGAAAAAAAGAAATTTATTTTTAGGATTGGCGATAGCCGCCTTAGCATTCACATCTTGTAAAGATGAAAAAGCAGTTGCAGCTGAGAAATCAGTGGATACCTATGTAGTATATGTTGATTCAATCTCAAATATTGAAGCAGCAGAAGCTATAACAAATTGGCAAGCGATTGATGAGTCTTATCAAATTAGAATTACTGAAGCTGAATTGGCTTTAGAAAATTTGAAAGAAAAAGAAGCAGCACAAGCCAGAATTGATGCAAGTAAAGCTAAATACGAAGCGTTAAAAGCACAAATGGAAGCAGATATGCAAGCTGCAGCAGCTGCTAACACAAAACAAGTATTGAGAAATGCTTTGTTTGGTGAAGGAAAAATTGGGGATGATATGAATTTTGGTTGGGTTAACAAAGACAATATTCTTGCTGTTTACCAACAATTCGTTGATACCGCTGATGCCAATAAAGACAATTACTCTCGTGAAGACTGGGATGAAATTAAATTAATGTATGAAGCTTTAGACAGCAGAAAAAATACTGTGGAAAAAGAAGGACTTTCTTCTGCTGACAACAGAAAAATTGCTGGATTAAAATTAAAATTTGCTCCAATGTTAACATTTAACAGAGTTGGTGCAAAAACAGAAGAAATGCAAGAAGCAAAAGAATAAACAATTTTTGGTTAGTTAATGTGAAAAATGACAGTCGTGATGGCTGTCATTTTTTTTACCTGAATAATTTGGTGCTTTAATCGAATTAAAATTTTAATCTAATCCGCCTAATCGGTTTCCATCTTTTGGCGTTGGCCATTCCATTTGTTTGCCTGATTTTGAATCGACTGGCAAAACAATTTTCTCCCTGGAAGTTTTCCCTTCATCTTCACTTGCCAAATAGGTCATAATGGCAATAAGCGCCACATTATTTTTTAGATCATCAAACACAATTTTATCATAAGTATCTTTGTTGGTATGCCATGTGTAATTAAAATAAGACCAATTTAAGGAGCTCATCATAAATGCAGGTGCGCTTTGAGACACAAAAGAGGAATGGTCGGAGCCGCCGACAGATGGCGATCCCGGATAGGTAGTTGTTATATTTTTACGGATATTTTCAGGAACATCCCGCAACCAACGACCCAAAAAATCATAGGAATGCAAAAATCCTTGTCCGTTAATGCTCGAAACCCTTCCCGTTCCATTGTCCTGATTAAAAACTGCCTGTATATTTTCAACAATGGCAGGATTGTCGTGAACAAATGCTCTCGAGCCATTTAAACCTTGTTCTTCACTTCCCCATAAACCAATAATGACAGTTCTTTTCGGATTGGGATAATATTTTTTCAAAATACGCGCCACTTCCATCATGGTAATGGTTCCTGTACCGTTGTCCGTTGCGCCGCTTCCTCCATCCCAAGAATCAAAATGCGCAGAAAGTATAACATATTCTTCCGATTTTTCTGTTCCTTCTATTCGTGCAATGGTATTGAAAGTGGGCATAATTCCCAATTCTTTAGAGGTAGCCACTACCCTAATCTTAGGTTTTCTGCCATTTGCTGCGAGCCTGTAAACCAAGCCATAATCTTCCAATGATAAATCCACTTTAGGTATTTTTTTTGTTCGGGCCCCAAATATTTTATTAACGCCAAAACCTTTCGACCAATTGGATTGCACAATGCCAACAGCACCCGCTTTTTCAAGCGCTTCATCCAATGTTCTGCTGCTATAACCACTATTTTTTAAATTGTTGTTCCAACCTTTGGTTTGTTCGATTCTTTCTTCCTTCATTTTTATAAAAGATTCGGGCGTGGCAAATTCTTCCCAATTATAATCGGGCCTCCCCGTCTTTTGAGGCATAGAAACAAAAACAAATTTCCCTTTTACCGTTGGAAGCCAATTTGCAAAACTTATGGAATCTTGGATCTTATTAGGAAGCGTGATTATTTCAGCAGTCACTCCCTTTTTAGGCGTTGCGGCACTCCAGGCCAATTGCATTCCTTCCAATGATTTTATGCGAGGTTCCACCAAATCTATATGCGAAATGCCGCGATCCCAACCACGCCATGCACCATATTGCTGATTTGATGCCATTATTCCCCAATCCGTAAATTTTGTAACCGCCCAATCGTGTGCGGTTTTCATATTTGAAGAACCAACCAGTCGCGGCCCAATTTCATCCAAAAGCTCATATCCGAGCTGCTCAAGTTGGGAATTTTCATAAGTTTCCTGCACAACATTTTCTATAAATGCTTCTTTTTGTTGGCCAAAAAGGATAAAAGTTGTAAAAAATAAGAAGACTAAAACAAATGTTTTTAATTTTTTCATAATTCGGTATTTCAAAATAAATTTTTTCGAAGTAACTATTAAACGGGCTCTAAAAATTGCTTTTCCTTCAAAAATTTATTAATTAACAAGCCCTTAGAATCATTTTTAATTTTGCCATTAATTTTACGATAAATAGTTGAATTTATCAATGAAGTGGTTTAAACTTTTTCATTTACCTGCAAAATTCACATTTTGCTCCCTAATTTTGACTTTTTTTATTTCCGTAGCGATGCTATTCAAAGAAAAAATTTTTCGCTGACAAACAAAAAGTTTAAACCACTTCAATAAGAAAATTAATTTAACCCTAAAATTGCCATAACTATTTCTGTAAATAGCTGACTATGAAATCGTCAGAAATATTAAATTGAAATATTTTAAAAATTCTTTGCATATTTATTATTTAATCGTAATATTGCAATAAACTAATAAAGCATTATGGGAATCACAAAATCTGAAAAATTTACTGAAGAACAAAATCAAATAGCAACCATTGCAAAAGCTATTGCACATCCTGCCAGAGTGGCCATTTTACAACAACTTTTTAAAATGAATGCCTGCATTTGCGGTGATTTGGTTGCTGAAATCGGATTGGCGCAACCCACCATTTCTCAACACTTGAAAGAACTGAAAAATTTGGGATTGATCAAGGGAAATGTGGAAGGCACCAGCGTTTGCTATTGCATCAACGAAGAAGTTTGGGAAACGTCCAAAGAACTTTTTACGGCATTTTTAAATCAGGACAGCAACGCAAAAAGCCTATGTTGTTAAAAAATTAATTCAATAATCATTTATCACAAAAAACTACATACCATGAAAACAGACAAAGAATTAAAAGATTTGGTAAAGCAAAAATACAGTGAAATTGCCTTACAAGACCAAAATGAAAACCGGACTTCTTGCTGCGGCTCGGGAGGATGCTCAACAGAAGTCTATAATATTATGAGTGATAGTTATGAAACCATAGAAGGTTACAATCCGGATGCCGATTTAGGTTTGGGCTGCGGACTTCCAACAGCGTTCGCTTTAATTAAAGAAGGCGATACCGTGCTGGATTTAGGCAGCGGCGCCGGTAACGATTGCTTTGTTGCACGCGCGCAAACAGGCGAAAAAGGAAAAGTGATTGGTGTTGATTTTACGCCAATTATGATAGAAAAAGCACGTGAAAATGCGGAAAAAAGGGGATTTAACAATGTAGAATTCAGATTGGGTGATATAGAAAAACTGCCGCTAACTTCAAATGTGGTGGATGTGGTTGTCAGCAATTGCGTGCTTAATTTGGTTCCCAATAAAAAAGCAGTCTTCCAAGAAATACTTAGGGTGCTAAAACCTGGCGGGCATTTTAGCATTTCTGATGTGGTTTTGGTTGGCGATTTACCCGCTGAACTGGCGCAACAAGCAGAAATGTACGCGGGATGTGTATCTGGTGCCATCCAAAAAGACACCTACATAAATTTAATTGCCGAAACTGGTTTTACTGATATAAAAATTCAAAAAGAGAAATCAATTCTGCTTCCCGATGATATTTTAAAAAATTATTTGGATGAAGCAGCGATTGCTTCATTTAAAAATTCCAATACAGGAATCTTCAGCATCACCGTATTTGCAAGTAAACCGGATGGTTGCAAACCCGGCAATGGCTGTTGTTAAATTATAAAACAGCGTAAAAATGTTATTCAAACAAATCGAAAAAACCATTGCTTCATTAAATTTGGATGCAATTTCCAATGAACGCAAACAAATATTACAACCGTTAATTGATTATATTCAGACAAAAGTGACTGAAAATAAAAATGCAAATCTGAATTTTATTTGCACGCACAATTCGCGCAGAAGTCATTTATCGCAAGTCTGGGCTCAGGCAGCGGCGCATTTTTACAATTTGAAAAATGTTTATTGTTATTCGGGCGGCACGGAAGCTACGGCGCTGTTTCCCATGGCCGCAAAAACGCTGGAAAAGGCAGGTTTTAAAATTGAAGTTTTATCAGAAGGTAAAAATCCGGTTTACGCCATTAAATTTGATGAAAATAAACATCCAATTATTGGATTTTCAAAAACATTTGACGATGCTTTTAATCCGCAAAGTGAGTTTGCGGCCATTATGACCTGTTCTGATGCCGATGCCAATTGTCCGTTTATTCCCGGAGCAGAAAAACGCATTCCTGTAAAATATGACGACCCAAAAGCTTTCGACAATACACCGCAACAAGCTGAAAAATATGAAGAACGCAGCAACCAAATTGCGGCTGAAATGTTGTATGTTTTTTCAAAAATTAAAGAATAGTGAATAGAGAATAGAGAAAAAAGACTAAATAATTTGATTACACAATTCATTGAATAAACAATTAAACGATTTGTCACCCTGAGCGCAGTCGAAGGGAAAGAAATAAACGATTCAACAATAATTATGAAAAAACTAAGCTTCATAGACAGTTACTTAACCTTATGGATATTTATTGCCATGGCCATTGGTGTGGCAATCGGCTATTTTATTCCGTCATTTCCATCATTAATCGATTCTTTCAGCAGCGGCACCACCAACATTCCCATTGCCATTGGTTTGATTGTAATGATGTATCCGCCATTGGCAAAAGTGAATTATGCTTTGTTGCCAAAAGTGTTTAAAAATGTAAAAATTCTGGCTATTTCGTTGGTTTTAAACTGGATAATCGGTCCGATCTTGATGTTTATTTTGGCCATAACATTTTTACAGGATTACCCGGAATATATGGTGGGTTTAATTCTAATCGGCTTGGCGCGTTGTATTGCGATGGTGTTGGTTTGGAACGATTTGGCCGAAGGCAGCAGTGAATATGGCGCCGGTTTGGTGGCTTTAAACAGCATTTTTCAGGTTTTTGCCTATAGTTTTTACGCCTGGCTTTTTATCACCGTGCTTCCGCCCTATTTTGGTTTTGAAGGCGCCATTGTTGATATTTCCATTGCAACAATAGCCGAAAGCGTGGCTATTTATTTGGGAATTCCATTTGTTTTGGGAATTTTAAGCAGGTTAATTCTGGTAAAATTGAAAGGTGAAGACTGGTATAACAAAAAATTCATTCCGACCATTTCGCCATTAACGCTTATTGCGCTGCTGTTTACCATTGTGGTGATGTTTTCCCTAAAAGGCGAATTGATTGTTGAAATCCCAATGGATGTGCTCATAATTGCCGTTCCTTTGCTCATTTACTTTACTATTATGTTCCTGATTGGTTTCTTTGTCACCAAAGCGATGGGCGCCACTTACGATAAAACGGCCGCGGTTGCTTTTACCGCTGCAGGAAACAATTTTGAATTGGCCATTGCCGTGGCGATTGCGGTTTTCGGGTTGAATTCCGGACAAGCATTTGCGGGTGTTGTTGGACCTTTGGTTGAAGTGCCTGCCTTAATTTTATTGGTGAGGGTTTCTTTTTGGCTGAAGAAAAAATATTTCAGCGAAAAAATATTAAATATTAGAAGTTAAATATTAAATATAAAAAGTAAAAATTCAAATTGCTGATATTTAACAATATAAACTTAATATTAGTATAAGTCGAAAAAAATTTGCTAAAAATGACATTGATCATTATTTAGGCGAATCGTTAATCGTAAATTTACGATTGGAAATGAAAAAAACCACAGAAAATATCGTTTTTAAGGATGAATCCAAACAATTGGCACGTTTTGCCAAAGCTTTGGGCCATCCGACGCGGATTGCAATTTTAAAGCATTTAGAACATCAATCGTGCTGTTTTACGGGCGATTTGGTTGACATATTTCCCTTGGCGCAATCGACCATTTCCCAACATTTAAAAGAATTGAAAAATGCAGGCTTGATTCAGGGTGAAGTAAATCCGCCCAAAATAAAATACTGCATCCATAAAGAAAACTGGAAAACAGCCAAAGCATTGTTTCAAGGTTTTTTTGGATGATGTTTTTGAATGAAAGTCGAATGTAATAAGAACATTCCTGTTTTTATAATAAGTTCTAAAAAAAACTGAAAAGGAATTTTTACGAAAATTGCATTTAACCGCTAAGGGCGCAAAGAAAAATCGCAAAGGGCGCAATTTTGTTATGGTTAATATTTGAATAGGCATTTTCGTCATTCCAAAATCGTAAATCGTCATTCATTTTGCGCTAGGGATTGAAGCGGAAATACTTTTTTAATTTGCCATTTCGGCGAATTTAAAAAGATTGCAGCGGAAAGCCCGACCGCTTTTTAGCGGGAACGCCCAACATATTATTCTTTAACTGATAAATTACTTATTTACAACAACCTATTAATACATAAAAAAATGAGCATAAACATAAAAATACTGGGAACCGGCTGTCCGAAATGCAAACAAACCACCGCTGTTGTGCAGGATGTGGTCACGGAAAATAACATTGATGCCACTATTGAAAAGGTGGAAGATATTATGGAAATTATGAAATTCAATGTTATGTCCACGCCTGCCGTGGTGATAAACAATGAAATTAAAATTAAAGGGCGCGTTCCTTCAAAAGCTGAAATCACGTCGCTTTTAATGGAGAATTTGCAAACGAAGAATTCAGCCGACGCTGATTGCGGATGTTCTGACCATAAATGTTGCTAATAAAACTTTACTATGTTTGATTGGGTTCAAAAATTGGCTGATTGGTTAATTTATGCCGTTTTTAATATTGGGGCAACAACGCAATTAGGAAAATCACTCAATTTTTTTGTTTACGACACCATCAAAATATTAATTTTGTTATTTGTGATTGTTTTTTTAATGGGAATTGTAAACACTTACTTTCCCATTGAAAAATTGAAAAATTATCTCAACCGCAAAAAATTGTACGGACTCGAATATTTCTTTGCCTCCATTTTTGGGGCGATTACCCCTTTTTGCTCCTGTTCATCTGTTCCGCTGTTTATAGGTTTTGTTCACGGAGGAATTCCTTTGGGAGTCACTTTTTCTTTTCTGATTACTTCACCTTTGGTAAATGAAGTCGCCATCGCTATGTTTTTAAGCATGTTTGGATTAAAAGTCACCTTAATTTATGCCATTTCCGGAATTTTATTGGGGACTTTTGGCGGTTGGATATTGGGAAAATTCCATTTAGAACCTCTTTTGACTGATTGGGTGAAAAGTGTTTTGGCAAATGCACAAAAAGATAGTGCAGACTATGAAGAAGAAAAAAGAACTTTTAGGCAGCGTTTGCCTGAAATCACCAGAAACGCCTGGGATATTGTAAAAGGTGTTTTGATCTATATTATTATTGGTGTTGGCATTGGTGCCGCCATGCACGGTTACGTTCCCGAAAATTTCTTCGCCAAATATTTGGGAAGCGGCGCTTGGTGGACAGTTCCTTTGGCAGTTATTGCGGCAGTGCCAATGTATGCCAATGCAGCCGGCATTGTTCCTGTGATTCAGGTTTTTGTTGCAAAAGGAATCCCAATTGGAACAGCCATTGCTTTTATGATGGCAACTGTTGGCCTTTCTATCCCTGAAGCTACGTTGCTTAAAAAAGTAATGACCCTTAAATTAATCGGAATTTTCTTCGGCGTGGTAACCTTATTCATTATCATTTCCGGATATTTATTTAACCTGATTTTATAACCATTTAACTCATAAAAAATGAAAAAGCTTCCTATTTTATCAACAATTATTTTGAGTTTGTTTTTATTTTCCTGCACAGGAAATGCACAAAACAAAACTGCAGACAAACAAGCAACTAAAAATATAATTGAAGTGATTGATTTTCACTCCACAAACAGATGCAAAACCTGTAAAGCCATAGAAGCAAACACAAAATATACGCTGGACACCTATTTTACCAAGGAATTAAAAAGCGGTAAAATCATCTTTAAAATTGTTAATGTCGATAAAGAGGAAAATGAAAAATTCGCCGAAAAATTTGAAGCCACGGGAACTGCACTATTTTTAAACGTGATAAAAGACGGCAAAGAAAAACATGTGGATTTAACCAATTTTGCTTTTATGAAAGGCACTGACCAAAAAACTTTTTCTGATGAATTAAAAGAAACAATTGCCAATCAGCTTAAAGGTTTATAGATGGATTTTTTTGCAGTCGCTATTGGAAAATAACAATATTCCCATATTGTCGGCATTCGTGCTCGGACTGATGACCGCCATAAGTCCGTGCCCACTTGCCACAAACATTACTGCGACCGCATTTATTTCCAAAAATATTTCAAGCAAAAAAAAAGTCTTTTTAAGTGGCATTTTATATTCATTGGGCAGGGCATTCAGTTACACAACAATTGGATTAATTCTGTTTTTTGGTGCCAGCAAATTCCCTATTGCACGATTTTTTAGCCAGAATGGCGAAAAGTATTTAGGTCCGCTGCTTATTGTGATTGGATTGATAATGCTGAATGTGATTCGCTTGAATTTCTTCGGAAAATCGAATTTTACAGAAAAACTGTCGGAAAAATTTCAGAATAAAGGCTTATTGGGTTCATTTTTAATAGGCGCAGTTTTTGCGTTGGCATTTTGCCCGTACAGCGGCGCATTGTATTTCGGAATGCTGATTCCAATGACCATTTCAAAAATTGACGGATTGTATTTACCCATAATTTTTGCTTTCGGAACTGGATTGCCCGTATTGCTTTTTACTTATTTGTTGGCTTATACAGCAAGCAGTATAGGAAGTTTTTACACCAGAATCACCAAAATTGAAAAAGCAATGCGCACCATTGCTGGTGTTGTGTTTATAATCACCGGCAGCTATTATATGTTGATTTTTATGGAAGTGCTTTAATCCTGTAAAAAAAATTAAGATAGTTCTATAAATTACAAAAAAAACCAGACAAATTGTCCAGTTTCTTTTCCAGTAACTTTAATTAGTATGTATTCATAATTTTGCATTTGTCAACCAATTTTTCAGGTATGAAATAATACAATTAAACAAAATACATCTCAAATATAGTTAAAATTTTTGTTATTAAAATTATTTATTTCAAACATTTTCCAAGTTTTAATTATGCAACAAGCTTATTGAGTGTAAATTGACTTTTCATAAAATGGCCGGACTCGATTTATTGAATATATAAAAAACAAACCCAAGCAAATTGCTTGGGTTTATAAAGTTAAAATAGCTTTTAAACTACTCTTCATTATTATAGTAAGGAATATTGGATCCCCAGGCACAACTGGTAATTTGAGATCTTTGTGTGGTGGTGATCAATTTGGCTGTTCTCCAATTATAGGTTATTTGAGCCAGCTTCGTCATAAATTTATTGTGAAGCGTTTTGTATTTGAGCGATTAAATCAGTAATTTGGTCCATCATTGTTGAACCGTTTTTAACCATTTTGTTATTCACATTTGGGAAGCAGCCTCCAATATTGATTACTCCGCCTAAAATAGAATATATATGTGCATCTTTATTGTTCATAACACCATCATTATCATAATCCAATTGGCTTTGCCCGCAACCATTTTCATTCACTGCTTCTCCGCTGGGGGTATTTGAACAACTGTCAACTGTATTCATTACTCCATCATTGTCATCATCCAATTGGCTTTGTGCGCAACCATTGCTGTTTACCTCTTCTCCGCTTGGTGTATTTGCGCACAAATCGTCTTCATTTAAAACACCATCACCGTCCGCATCATTACAATTGCCAAAAGATAAATTATCGATTCCTACCCAATTCCCAAGAGAATTGTCAGGAGTTATAATAATTTTTGTAATTAAAATTTCAGATTGAACACCCCAAAAACTTGCAGCACTTGCTACTTGCCTTAATGTTGAGGAAATAAGTTCTTCATTATTATAAATATCAATTTGAAAGGAAGTTCCTGGATAATTATAAACAACAAAATCAAGTCCTACATTTTTTGCTCCTGTTATAAAATTAATTATTAAAGGTTGAGTATAATAGTTCGTACCTAAATATTTTGAAGAATATGGAATCCAACTTACAGGAAGACCAAAAATTGCAAGATTCTGATCACTTAGTAATGAACTCTGAAATTCAACTCCAGAAACAATATCGCCCGGAGAAATATAACTATTCTCAGTAAACTCATTTAAAGGCCCAGAAAAACGAGCATCTCCACCACCCGGCAAAACCGTCTCTTCAAAATCCTCAAAAATAAGAGATCCACAGCCTAATGAATTAAAATTATTTTCATCATTAAAAAAAACTAATTGTGAGTTGTCATCTCTACCAAAAACTGTATTAACTTTCTTTTTACTTATTAAATAACTTTCAGGAATTTCAATCTTGTAACCTGCTTCAATTAAGTTTAATTGAAAATCTTCATTATTGATTTCTGGTTTAATGTTATTAATTTCAGGAATTGCGCTTGTTTCTTTTTCACAACCGGTAAAAATAGCTGCTGTTAACAGCAGATAGATACTCATTTTTAAATGTTTCATCATTTTTTGTAACTTTTAGTAATTAGATTAATATGTGATAATGGTTATTGCTGCACTTAGGTACTTTCTATCCATACAAGTTTAAACCCAAGTAAATTACCTGGGTTTATAAAGTTTAAATAGCTTTAAATCTTATTATGACTCACCTTGAAAAGGAATGGCAGCTCCCCAGGCACAGCTGGAAATTTGAGATCTTTGTGTGGTGGTGATCAATTTGGCTGTTCTCCAATTATAGGTTATTTGAGCCAGCTTCGTCATAAATTTATTGTGAAGCGTTTTGTAATTAATTTGAGCGATTAAATCAGTAATTTGGTCCATCATTGTTGAACCGTTTTTAACCATTTTATTTTTGACATTTGGATTGCAACCGCCAATATTTATATATTCGCTCATATCAGAGTTTGGGTGGGCATCATTTGCGTTTAAAACACCGTCGCCATCAAAATCATTGCAAGCGCCAAAAGAAACATTGTCAACGCCTTCATAACCGTACCAGTATTCTGACTTTATAACAATTTTAGAAATTGGCGCTAAAGATTGAACTGCCCAAAATGTTGCTGAAACAGGAACAAAGACAACATCAGTCCCAATAAGATTGCCCGATAAATCATAAATTTCAATAATTTCGTTCGAATAATTCCAATTATAAATATCCATACTTACATTGGTGACATTGTTTCCAGAAAAATTGATGGTTAAATCGGTAAATTCATAATTTGACATAAGTGCATTTTGCGCTCCCCAATATGGTTCCGTCCAATTATAAAATCCATAATTATTTATAGACCAATCAAAATCAAAATCATATTCCGGATCATAATAGTCATAATTTCTTGTCAATTCAAAAGAGATTCCAGGAAGAATATCTCCGGGAGAAAAAACTGAATTATTGCTGTTTTCACTTAAATAATTAGGGAAAGAATCATTATAATTTGCATTTTCAAAATCTTCAGTTGGCAAATTATTGCAAGACAAAGCTTCAGGGCTGTAAAAAAATTGTAAATTAGAATTTGGTATTTGTGAATAAGTTGGTCTGGCGCTTGTGTTTTCTGATTTTGGCCTCGAATTAAAATACGTTTCCATATCAATTCCGGATTTAATAATCTCACTAATAGAATTTGGTGCTGGTTGTCCAAACGGAGCAGTTCCTTGCACATTCATTTCAGGATTTTCAGGCAGTGCAGTTGTTTCCTTTTCACAACTGGTAAAAATAGCTGCTATAACCAGCAGGTACATACTCATTTTTAAATGTTTCATCATTTTTTGTAAATTTTAGTAAATTGATTAGTTTGATTTTTTTGCTTTTGCTTAATTTATTTCGCAATTTTTAATGAGTCCATTTAAACAAAAGACTAAACGAAGATATTATATTTTTTGTTAATAAAAATATTTATTTAAAAACCTTTTGAAAAATTTTATTGCCCAACTCGCTTATAGAATGGAAATTGATAGTAGTTAAAGCTTTTAGTTTTATATAATTGAAAGCACAAAACAAAAAAACAGGCAAATTGCCTGTTTTTTTTTAATTAAATAGTTGTAAAACTACTTAAACGTTAAAATAATAAGGAATATTGGCTCCCCAGGCGCAACTTGAGATTTTAGTTCTTTGTGTGGTGGTGATCAACTTGGCGGTTCTCCAATTATAAGTAATTTGAGCCAGCTTCGTCATAAATTTGCTGTGTAGCGTCTTGTAATTTTGGCCGTTGTATTCTGAATTCATTTGCGCAATTAAATCATTAATTTGGTCCATCATAGTGCTGCCGTTTTTAACCAATACATTTTTAACATTCGGATTGCAATCGCCAATATTAATTTTTTCGCTCATATCAGAATATGGGTGCGAGTCGTTTTCGTTTAAAACACCGTCATTATCAATATCTATATCACACACATCTCCCATACCATCATTATCAAAATCAGCCTGATCACCATTTGCAGTTTCGGGGCAATTGTCTTCATTATCAGCAATTAAGTCCCCATCATAATCTTCCATCACAGTTTGATTTATAACTCTTAAGTGATCAAATACAATTGAATTTTCTCCTTCACAAGTATAATTAGATAAAACAATTTTTACAGAAGAAAACGCTATATCCTCTCCCATTGTAGAAAGATCTAATATGGCATCGCCTTTAGCAGTATCAAGCTCTGTATAACTTTCCGGGGAAACACTGGCATAATATTCAAACAACCCAATTATCACACCTTGGCCGTAGAACACTTGCGCCCCTACTTGATTATTAAATTCATCATAAATATAAACTAAAACATACGGAAAATTATAATAGGTCATATTTGACGTAAATTCTAAATAAGCTTTTAGTTTTGTTTCATTTGTATTTCCACTTATGTTGTACGTTTTTTCAATATTTTGAGTTGAGCACCAAGAAATTGTATTCCCAACAACACTTGTTTTAATTGCGGTGCTGCCATCTAAAGGAGACTCTATTTCAACGTAAGTAAAAACTGGGTTTAATCCGCTATCATTCACAGTCCATTCGCTTAAACTACCTGCCGGTACTTCATCTACAAGTACCTCATTATCATCTTTATTAAAAAGAGAATGTATATTTTTATTAATTGTGGCATTTTGTTCAATCAAGTCATTTTGCGGAAAAACAACTTCTGTTTCTTTTTCACAACTTGTTATAAATAGCAAGACTAAAAACAAGTAAGCAAGGTGTTTTAAATTTTTCATAATTATAAAGATTAAAGTTAATAAACAAGTCATAATATTCATGACTTACAATGTTTAATCTTAATGAAATTTTTAAAAAAGTGTAGAAGTAAAAAAATACATTGTATAAATTTAAACAAAAAATGGCCAAATCATAGATTTTTTAATCATCAATTTCCTGCTTCTTAACGCATTACCCATTTAATTGCATAAACAGTCATTATTGACCCATTTTAAGCAATAATTTGGCTAGTTCAAACAATTAAAAATCATTTCAAAAACAAAATCAGGCAAAATGAAATTTTTAACATTATAATAGCCAATAAAAAACTTTAAAGCGAAAAAACAGGCAGATTGCCTGTTTTTTTTAACAAAATCGTTTTAAAACTTCTTAATTGTTATTAATCTGGTCTTATATCATAAGGAATACTTGCAGTCCATGCACAACTTGAGATTTTAGTTCTTTGTGTGGTGGTGATCAACTTGGCGGTTCTCCAATTATAGGTTATTTGAGCCAGCTTCGTCATAAATTTGCTGTGTAGCGTCTTGTAATTTTGGCCGTTGTATTCTGAATTAATTTGCGCAATTAAATCAGTAATTTGGTCCATCATAGTGCTGCCGTTTTTAACCAATACATTTTTAACATTCGGATTGCAACCGCCAATATTTATATATTCGCTCATATCAGAGTTTGGGTGCGCGTCATCTTCATTCAATACGCCGTCGCCGTCAAAATCATCGCAAGTTCCAAAAGACAAGTTGTCAATCCCCTCGGCTTGATTAGACAAAGAATGTAATGTAATTCTTGTAATTGGCTCATTTGATTTCACGCCCCAATAAGTACCTGAATTGGTGCCGTAAACAACCGTTGTTCCAAGGAATCCTGAACTTCCAAATATCTCAATGGTAATTTCACTTTCTCCCCAAATGCTAAATACATCCATATTGGCATCCCTAACATTATCAGCTGTGAAATCAATAATCATATAGTCTACAAAGTAATTAACAAATAAAACTTTTGATGAGGTGCCCGTAGGATCGGTTAAGTAAAAATTATCAACAACACTTCCGTAGTTATTCATTGTATGAATACTAACACCAGATAAAATATCACCAGGAGAAAACATCCCTGTATCAGTATTTTCATCAATAAAGTCAGGTGATGCGCCAATATTCCCTTCTTCAAAATCCTCTGTTGGTAAATTTGAGCAAGGAAAATCATCTGCAGAGTAAAAGAATTCAAGATCGGTTGGCACAAAATCATCAAGCTGGTATGCTGTTTGTGCAATCTCCATTTTTTTCATGTCATTTAATGAACTTAAATAACTTTTTAAATCAACGCCCGATTCAAATATTTCAAGAACTGATTTGTAGGAACTTGTGCCCGTTGCTTCAATTTTTTGATTGTCCAATTCAGCATTTTCAGGTAAAATTTCTGTTTCATTTTCGCAACTTGCAATAATACCTGCCGTTAACAGAAGGTAAAAGATAATTTTAAAATTTTTCATAATTTTTAAGTTTAATAAGTTAATAAACTAACATTAGTCATCATATAACTTTGATGTAACATTTATGAAATTTTTAATGAGCGCAGCAGTAAAATAAATTACCTAAATTTAACAAAAAAAATTTAAAATTTCAATGTTTAAGGTGTTAATTTATTATTTCTTAACACATTACCCATTTAATCGCATAAACAGCAATTATTGGACATTTTAAGGCAATAACTTTATAATTATATACAATTAAAATGGCTCTAAAAATAAAAAACCAGTTTAAAATCGATTTAAGCGAAAAACCATGCAAATTGCATGGTTTTTCACCCTAATTTATACTTATTATATAAGGTCAGTCCTTCCAAATTGGCAAGGTAAACTTAAATTCACTGCCTTCATTTACGGTGCTTTCCACCCAAATTTTACCGCCGTGGCTTTCCACAAAATCTTTGCATAAAATCAACCCCAATCCCGAGCCTTGTTCATTTGAAGTGCCCAAACTGGAACTTATTTCATTAACGCTGAAAATGGCCGCAATTTCTGCTTCGGTCATCCCAACACCGTTGTCTTTTACGGTAATTTCAGCAAAATCATTTTTCAAGGATGAATAAATTTGAATTTCTCCTTTTGGCTCGGTAAATTTTATGGCATTAGAAATGAGATTTCTAAGAATGGTGTCCAACATATTCTGGTCGGCCTTCACAAAAATATTTTTCTCCACCTTATTTAAAATTGAGATATCTTTATTGATGGCCTGAATTTCCAAAAATGAAATCACACCTGTTACTTGTTGCGCCAAATTTATGTTTTTTGGATTAAATTTTAAATTACCCGATTGGGAACTGGCCCATATCAGCAGGTTATCGAGCAAACTGGAAACTTTTGCTGTTGAACCCTTAATTATCTTTAAAAATCTCAATCGTTTTCCGGCATCATATATTTCATTATTTTCAATCATCAGGTCGGTAAAACCAGCTATTGAGTTGAACGGATTTTTTAAATCGTGGGCAATTATGGAGAAAAATTTATCTTTAGTGCTATTCACCAGTTTTAATTTATCGCTTTGTCCGTCAATTTCATCCTTCATTTTATGCACCTGATAATTTTTAAACTCGAGCAAATTAAAAGCCTTTTTCTTGGAGGCGTTTTGTTGAATCAATAAAATTAGCAAAAAAGCAAAAATGACGATTGCAATAATTAAAAAATGGGTGTATTTTTTTTCTTTTTCGTAATTTGATTGTGCCTCTTCACTTGTTTTTGATAAATCGGAAATGGTGTATTGCGATTTTTCTAATTCGTTTAAGGTATTGAATAATTTAATCTTTTTTAACCTGTCCATTTTCAACAAGCTGTCCTTAATGGCGGTATATTCCTTTAAACGTATTAATGCCAAAACATTATCGCCCAAACCTTCATAGGCAATTGAAGCCTGCAATAAATTTTCCGACTTATAATCTAAATTGCCTATTAAATCAGCAATTGCATAACTTTCTCTAGCGGCATATATCGCATTCTGAAACTTTTTTCGCTTATTTTCAACATCAGAAATATTTAAAAGCACAATGGACTGCAAATTTCTTTCAACCAAACTATCGGCTATTTTCATCGCTTTGTCAAGATATTCCCTTGCCTCGGTATATTGCTTTAGGTTGATATAGCAATCTCCAATATTGTTATAATTGATGGCAATCCCATATTTATCGCCCAATTCCTCTTCAATAGCGATAGATTTTTTATAATAATCCAATCCTTCTTCAACTTTTCCGTTGTCGGCCAAAGCATTCGCAATATTTGTGTAGGAACTTGAAATTCCATACTTGTTTTTAAGCTTTTCATAAATTAGCAATGCATCTCTAAAATATTTTTCAGCCAATCCGTAATTTTCTTCCTGATAATACAGATTGCCAATGTTGGTATAATTTGATGCAACACCATCTTCATTTGAAATTTCCTTGTTTAGGTTCAACGATTTTAAATAATATTCAATGGCTTTGTCTTCCGAATATAATTCTGAATAATTAATGCCCAGAGAATTGTATATCCTGGCCATCCTCTTTTTATCTTTCAGTTTTTCATAGATCAAAAAAGCTTCGTTGTAGCTTTTTATGGCATCTTTATAATTAACGATTTCTTCATAATAATATCCAAACCTATTAAGCGTTTGGGCAATTTTAGATTGATCGCCAACTTTTTTTGCAATAACCAAAGCTTTGGATAAATTAACAAAAGCAGAATCTGTATTGCTTTTCAAATATAATTTTGCAATTTTTAAATGAATGGATACTTTTGATGTATCAACCAATTCTTTTTGAAGTTCCTTTTTCAATTTATTTATTTCAACGGTTTCCTGAGCCATTATAAGCGAAGAAAACCCCAAATAAAATAAAATTATAAATCTATTTTTCATTTATTTTTTAATTGGGCATTATGAAAAAAATATTTAATTTGTAGTCTAGCAATTGATTTTTAACAAATTATAATAAACAAATCTAAACTAATTTTTTCGATAGAAAAAATAGAATGGTTCTATATATGATATAAAATACAATAAAAGCCTATTGAATGACGTTAATAGGCGTGTTTTATTATTTTATTTCTTCAAACATCACATAATGTTCCCCCACCGGGGAAATCTCAAATTTTTCGCCAATAGTTTGAAAACCTTGTTTTTTATAAAATTCAACTGCCGCAATACGGGCATTGCACCACAAAATAGTTGTATTTTTTTCTTTTAAAATTTGAACTGCTTTTTGCAGCATTAATTTTCCGGCGCCAAAACCCTGATATTCCGTTAAAGTGGCCATCCCTCTCAATTGGTATTGATTCCCCTCAAAGTTTTTGTGGCCGGCTTTCATATAACTGGAAACTGCTATGAGATTCTCGTTTTTAAAAGCGCCTAAATGAAAAGTCTCTTTATCAAAATCGCCATTAAATTCATAAGGCAGCGGAATGTTTTTGCGTAAAACCTCTAACCGTACCGGAAAAGTTTCTTGGGCTGAAATTTCTTTAATTTGTATCATTGCTTTAGCTATATATTTTAATTTATGGAATAGTAACATTATGTCGAAAACAATGCTGTTTCTGAATTTATTTTCCTACTATTGACATAAACGAGGCTAATTTACTATTAATATGGAACATCTTGAAATTAAATTAATTGAGAAAGAAAATATATTCATCATTTTGCCGCTGTTAAGGGAATTGAACACAAATACAGATGAAAATATCTTAAAAGAACGCTTGTTGGAGATGATTACACAACATTATGATTGTGTTGGGGTGTTTTTGGATGATGAATTGGTTGGCATTAGCGGACTTTGGTTTTTGACACGTCATTACTGCGGAAAAACGGTTGAACCTGACCACGTGGTGATTGGCGAAAATCACAGAAATAAAGGTTTGGGGAAAAAATTATTTGAATGGATTTACGATTACGCACAAAGTATTGGTTATGAAGCCTCTGAATTAAATACCTATATTGAGAATGAGAAATCGCACCGATTTTACGAAAATGAAGGTTATGAAAAAAAGGGTTTCCACTACATAAAAAAGTTTAAAAATTCTTGAAAAACGTTTGTAAAAGTCTAAAAGGATTGTATATTTGCCAAGCATTTGCGAGAGTAGCTCAGTTGGTAGAGCTTCAGCCTTCCAAGCTGACTGTCGCCGGTTCGAGCCCGGTCTCTCGCTCAAAAAAAGCCAAACTTTCGTTTGGCTTTTTTTCATAAAAATCTTTTTCCGAACAGTAACAAAAGCACAATTGGAATTCCCAATAAAATAACTGTTGAAGTGCTTTGGGAAAACACTTCGGGATACACCAACAACATCAACGCATAACCGCCAACAGATCCTCCCAAATGCGCGGCATGCCCAATATTGCCCACTTTATTTTTCATTCCGTAAATGGAATAAACCAAATAACCTAACCCAAAAATATATCCCGGAATAGGAATAGGCAGCGGAAACATAATCAATTTCATATCGGGGTTTAATAAAATACCTGCATAAATAATGCCCGCAACGGCTCCTGATGCGCCCACAGCCGTATAATACAATTCCTTTTTATGGTAACTGAGCGTTAAAATACTTCCTGCAAGCAAACTGCCAAAATACAATATCAAAAACTTTATAACGCCCAGATTAAGTATAATTACAGGGGAAAAAATATATAAAACATACATATTTAAAAACAGGTGCAGATAATCCACATGTAAAAATGCCGATGAAAGCATCCTGATTTTTTCACCTCTTATTACTGATCCAATCTGGAATTTATATTTATCAAAAAACAGGTTGTCACTAAATCCTTTAATGGAAAACATCACATTGGCGGCAATTAATATTAACAATACAAAATCAATATTCATTCTTTTAAATTTTAAACAGCGAAAGTATAAAAAATTGCCGAACCCTTTTCTTTGTTTAGGCGCCAATAAATAAATATTTCAAAATTTAATGCGATATTTGCACACTTATGGTGAATTTTTTAGTTTACATATTGGTTTATCCGTTAATTTGGATCATTTCCATATTGCCATTTCGCATTTTATATGGCGTTTCCGATGTTCTTTATTTATTGGTGTATTATGTAATTGGTTACCGAAAAAAGGTGGTTTTCAACAATTTAATACTGGCTTTCCCTGAAAAATCTTATGAGGAAATTATTAGTCTCAGTAAAAAATTTTATCGCCATTTAATTGATGTTTTTATTGAAATGATAAAATCTTTTACCATTTCAAAAGAAGAATTAAATAAAAGATATATTTATAAAAATATAGACTTGCTGAATGAACTGCATAAAGACGGAAAAAGCATTATTTTGGTATTTGGCCATTATGCAAATTGGGAATGGATTATTGGGTTGACTCAATTTATAGAATATAAAGGATATGCAGCCTTCACAAAAATTAACAATAAATATTTTAACAGAAAAATATTAAATTCAAGACAAAGATTTGGCGTACAATTAAAACCAACCTCAAAAATTATTCATGAAATTGACATAAACCACAAACAAAATATCCAGGCTATTTACGGACTTTTGAGCGATCAGTCTCCCCAACTGTCTAAAACTTATTATTGGAGCGAGTTTTTGGGGGTAAAAGTTCCTATTCACACAGGTGCGGAAATGTTGGCAAAAAAATATGGCTTAAATATTGTTTTTGCCAAAATTGAAAAAGTAAAACGCGGTTTTTACGAATGCACTTTTAGCCTTATCACAAATGACGCCTCAAAACATCCGGAACACGAATTGACCAACTTATATCTTGAAAAAACAGAAAACCAAATTCATCAACATCCAGAATACTATTTCTGGACACATAAACGCTTCAAGCACAAAGACAAAGCACCGGATTTGTTGAAGCGTTGAATCGTTTAAGCGTGTAACTGTTCCATTGGAGACCTAAATTTTAGCTTCCTTCTTCGGACTTTTTTAATTATTCATTTATTGGCTAATCAACTAATTAAACACATTAAATTTCGCGCCAAAAACATACATATTTTCAAAAAAAGTAAAATGCTGAGATGCGGAATCCGATGAATCTTTTGTGGTTCTTATGTCTTGCATATTGATATATCCAACCTTAATATTTGACTGAATAAAGAAGTGTTTTAAAAACCCTATGTTTAACCCGGCGTGTGCCGACACTCCATAACCAGAAACATGAAACTCATCATAACGTTCTTTGCCCAACAAAGTGGTATTGGTTTTCGGGTATAATATTCCCGCTCCAATCCCTTCTGTTAAATTAATGTCTATTCCCTTTATTTTAAATTTCAACAATTTATCAAGCGCATCAAATCGACTGACTTCAACATTCACGTAATTTAATCCATCGGTATGTTCAAAGAGCAAAAAATCTTCAGTCAACAAAATATCATCATTGTTGTAAACGCCATCAAATTCGCCGCCAACATTGATGTTTCCGTCAATTTTTACTGTTTTGTTGTTTCGCATCACATATTTCATGTGGTCTAAACCAATCGAAATATTATAATTTTCATGGAAAAAATAACCAAGCCTAAAATTAGTCTGCGGTATGGTAATTTCATCTGGTTTGAAGTAATAGATTCCAAAAGGCTTTGGTTTGTCTTTTGCCGCTACATTGTGCAATGTAAAATGATAATCGTCTCCTTTAAAGGTAATATCAGATTTTGAGTAATTGGCTCTATTCCAACCCCAATAAGCGAAAAATTTCCCTTTATTATGACCTGATTTATTTTGAAGAATATCTGGAGCGTTTGTGGTTTCTTGAGAAAACATAAGGGTACTTATCAGCAATAGTGTTACTGAAACTATTTTTTTTAACATAGTTTGATTAAATTAAATTAGATAATAAATTTTATTTTTTAATATGAATTATTTTAGGCATATAAGCCATTAGAGCAAAAAAATTATAAAACCTTACAAGTAATTGTTGCCCTTCTACTTTACTTTGGCTAAGGTCAGCAATCACGGTCAGGGTACAAAATTCTTTAATATTTTAATTCGACTCCGCTCGGTTACTTGGCTTGAACTTCTGGCTTCAAACTTTTTCAATGTAGTTTCTTTTCTCATTTCTTTAATCTACTAATTAACTAACTAACTGGCTAATTTCAGCAATAAATCGGTTTGCCAAATCATCGGCACTTTGTTGTGAAGTGCTTTCTGTATAAATCCTGATAATTGGTTCTGTATTCGATTTTCTTAAATGCACCCATTCGGTTTCAAAATTAATTTTAACGCCGTCAACCGTTATCACATCCTCATTTTTATAGTTTGTGGCAATAGTGCTTAAAATAGCATCAACATTAATTTTTGGCGTCAACTCAATTTTATTTTTACTCATAAAATAAGCCGGATAACTGTCCCGTAATTGTTTGCATGACACTTTTGAATTTGCCAAATGCGACAGAAATAACGCAATGCCAACCAAGGAATCACGTCCATAATGCGACTCCGGATAAATAATGCCGCCATTTCCTTCACCGCCGATTATGGCATTGGTTGCTTTCATTAATTCCACCACATTGACTTCCCCAACCGCACTTGCCTGATAACTGCCGCCGTGTTTTAAGGTTACATCTCTTAAAGCTCTTGACGATGACAAATTAGAAACCGTATTTCCTTTGGTTTTGCCCAACACATAATCTGCACAGGCAACTAGGGTATATTCTTCGCCAAACATAGAGCCGTCTTCACAAATAATCGCCAGCCTGTCAACATCAGGATCAACCACGATGCCTAAATCTGCTTTTTCTTTAACCACCAATGCTGATATATCGGTTAAATGCTCTTTTAAAGGTTCCGGATTGTGGGGAAATTCTCCGTTTGGTTCACAATACAATTCAACACATTGAACACCCAGTTTTTCCAATAAAGGCGGAATTGCAATGCCGCCGGTTGAATTCACGGCATCCAGCACCACTTTAAAATTGGCTTTTTTTATGGCTTCAACATCCACCAATTTTAAATTCAACACTTCCTGGATATGTTTGCTGATATAATTTGCTTTCTTTCTGTATTTGCCCAAATCATCTACTTCTGCAAAAATATAGCCGTCATTTTCTGCAATTCCCAACACTTCTTCCCCATCCAATGCACTTAAAAATTCTCCTTTATGGTTCAACAATTTTAGGGCGTTCCATTGTTTTGGATTGTGGCTTGCTGTGATAATAATTCCGCCATCAGCGGCATCAAGCATCACGGCCAATTCGACAGTTGGCGTAGTTGACAAGCCGATGTCGGTTACGTTAATTCCCAAACCGACTAAGGTATTTCCCACCAAACTGCTCACCATTTTTCCCGATATTCGGGCATCTCTCCCCAAAATTACGGTAAGTTCTTTCTTGTTTGTATGATTTTTAAGCCACATACCATAAGCCGCGGCAAATTTTACGGTATCAATTGGCGTTAAATTTGTATTTACTTGGCCACCGATTGTGCCGCGTATTCCTGATATTGATTTTATTAATGACATAGATTAAATTTAGTGCAACAAAGATAATTTTTATGGTTGTAATAAAAAAGGCTGCATCAAATTTGATGCAGCCTTTTTTTTATTTTAAAATGAAATAGGAATTAGTTTCCTTCCATTTTTTTCTTCAATGCGGCAAGATCACCGCCTATATCGCCAAGAGTTGTTTTTTCGGCAGTGTCAACGCTTTTTTGTTGTGCTGCTTTTACATTTTTCTCTTCTTGTGCTTTAAAAATTGAGGTATGTGAAGCTACAATACGTCTAAATTCTTTGTTGAACTCAATCACTTTGAATTGGGCAACATCTCCTTTAGCCAATTTAGAACCATCTTCTTTTAAGATAAAACGACTTGGAACAAATGCTTCAACACCGTCTTCCAATGAAACTATCAATCCTTTATCGCTTTTATCTTTTACAGTTCCTTCGTGAATTGAATCGATTGCAAATTTCTCTTCATGAGCATCCCAAGGATTTTCATTGGTTTGTTTGTGGCCTAAATTTAATTTACGTCCCTCAACATCCAATTCCAATACTTGAACTTCCAATTTATCGCCTACAGAAACAAAATCTGATGGATGTTTAATTTTTTTGGTCCAAGAAAGATCTGAAATATAAACCAAACCGTCAATACCTTCTTCCAATTCAACAAAAACACCAAAGTTTGTGTAGTTACGCACCGTACCGGTGTGCACTGAACCCACTGGGTATTTTTCTGCAATATTGGTCCAAGGATCTGGATGCAATTGTTTAATTCCCAAAGACATTTTTCTTTCGTCTCTGTCTAAAGTCAATACTTGCGCTTCCACTTCGTCACCTACGGACACGAAATCCTGAGCTGAACGTAAATGGGTTGACCAAGACATTTCAGATACGTGAATCAATCCTTCAACACCTTTAGAAACTTCAATAAACGCACCGTAATCAGCAAGTACAACTACTTTACCTTTAATGGTGTCTCCTACTTTAATATTAGGGTCTAAAGCTTCCCAAGGATGTTTGTTTAATTGTTTTAATCCTAATTGAATTCTGGTTTTTTCATCATCAAAATCAAGAATCACCACATTTAAAACCTGATCTAATTCAACCACTTCACTTGGGTGATTGATTCTTGACCAAGATAAATCTGTAATGTGAATTAATCCGTCAACACCACCTAAATCAACAAAAACGCCATAAGAAGTAATGTTTTTAACAACACCTTCCAATACTTGGCCTTTTTCTAATTTACCAATAATTTCTTTCTTTTGAACTTCAATATCTGCTTCAATAAGTGCTTTATGCGAAACCACAACGTTTTTAAATTCATGGTTAATTTTCACCACTTTGAATTCCATTGTTTTTTCAACGTATTGATCGTAATCTCTAATTGGTTTAACATCAATTTGAGAACCTGGCAAGAATGCTTCAATTCCGAAAACATCTACAATCATACCGCCACGAGTTCTGCATTTAACGAAACCGTTAACCACTTCGCCAGTTTCGTGTGCATTGTTAACACGATCCCAAGCTTTAATAACTCTTGCTTTTTTGTGAGATAACACCAATTGGCCGGTATTGTCTTCTCTTCTGTCAACCAAAACCTCAACCTTGTCTCCAACGGCTAAATTTGGGTTGTAACGAAATTCGTTCAATGAAATAACACCTTCAGATTTTGCATTGATGTCAATAATTGCTTCACGGTCTGTTTTTCTTACAACAATACCTTCAATTACTTCACGTTCACTTACAATTCCTAAGGTAACTTCTAAAGCTGCTTCAAAAGATTTTAGGTTTTCTGCATCAATAGCTTCAATACCTTCTTCGTACATGTGCCAGTCAAAATTCGCTAAAAATTCTTCCGGATTTACTTTTTTGGCTTTTGGAGCTTCAACTGTTTCATCTGCTTCCTCTTTAGTTGCTTTTTCAGCTTTCGGGGCTTTAGGAGCTTTAACTGCTTCAACTGCTGCTTCTTCAGTCTCTTTTTCAGCTTTTGGAGCTTCAACTGTTTCAACTACTTCTTCAATAGTTTCTTCTTCAGCCTTTGAAGCTTCAACTGTTTCAACTACTTCTTCAGGAGTTTCTGTTTGGGCTTGCGCCGCTGTTTGGTTTACTTCAGGAGCATCATTTTGCTCTTCAGTATTTTTTGTTTCTTCAGACATATTTGCTGATGATAATTATTTGTATCTTATTGTTATCCAGATTTTTATACGATAATAACGCAAAGAGTTGGTTTACATTATTTTTTTTCTCATCCCTTTTAAAATCTGCTCTCGTTAAAAGGAGTGCAAATTTACTTAATTTATTTTATTATAACAAAAAGAAAATGAAGCATTTAAAAATAAATTTTATAAAATCAATAAGGCAATCGCTAAAATTACTTGTTGCATACTTTTTTAATTTTATGGTTAATCTTGTTTTATAGATCAAATTTGCCAAGTTTTATGGAATTGAAAAACTTTTACTTTCTGAATTGTCTTTTATTTAGGCTGAACTGTAAAATAGGTTGCCCAAAATCTTAAAAGAATATTTCAACCTCAATTTCAAAATAAAACACTTTAAAAAACCCTAACATTCGTCATACTATTATATTAAAAAGTTTGTACTTTTATAAAACTTTTTATAAAAACCATTGAATTATGAAAATATACGATGATAAACACATTAAAAATGTAGCTTTTGTTGGTGCCCATAAAAGTGGTAAAACAACATTGGCCGAAACCATGCTCTTTGAAGCCGGATTAGTCAGCCGCCGTGGTAGTGTTGAAAATAAAAACACCATTTCCGACTACCACGCGATAGAACATGAAAGAGAAACTTCCGTTTTTGCCACACCCCTGCATACCGAATGGCGCAACTACAAAATAAATATTATTGACACTCCCGGATTAGATGATTATATAGGTGAAATTGCCTCTACAATGCATGTGACCGACTCTGTTGTGATGGTGATAAACGCACAATATGGCGTTGAAGTCGGAACAGAAATAATTTGGGAATATATTGACCGATTTTCACACCCAACCTTATTTGTAATCAATCAAATTGATCATCCCAGCGCTGATTTTGACGAAAGCTATAAAAGCATCGTTGAATTGGTGGGTAAAAATGTGGTTAAAATCCAATATCCGCTTGTTGTTGATGGCACCCAATGCATTATTGATGTGCTTAAAATGAAAATGTACAAATTTGGACCTCAAGGAGGAAAACCTGAAAAATTGGAAATTCCAAAAGACCAAATTGAACATGCAACCGAGCTTCAAAATGAATTGATTGAAAAAGCTGCTGAAAACGATGAAAATTTGATGGAACTTTATTTTGATAAAGGCACACTTAATGAAGATGAAATGAGGGAAGGAATTAAGAAGGGAATGCTCAACCATGAGTTGTTCCCTGTATTTTGCATTTCGGCTTTAAATGATATGGGAACTGGCCGTTTGATGGGATTTATTGACAATGTTGCGCCTTCTGCAGCCGATTTAAAACCAGAACAAAGCGTTGAAGGCACCACAGTTGAATGCAAACCCAATGCACCAACAGCGCTGTTTGTTTTTAAAACTGTATATGAACCCAACTTGGGACAAATTAGTTTCTTCAAAGTAAAATCAGGAGAAATTAAGCAAAATGACAAGTTGGAAAATTCCAGAAACGGTGAAATTGAAATCGTAAACCAGCTTTATATTATGGATGGCAAAAACAGGGAACTGGTTGAAAAATTAAGTGCCGGTGATATTGGAGCCACTTTAAAATTAAAGTTTACGGAAACAAATGACACACTGCGAACAAAAGGTTCAAATATTACCATAAAACCAATTGTTTATCCCGAAGCAAGAATTACCAAAGCGGTAAGGGCTTTTGATAAAAATGATGATGAAAAACTAAATGAAGCGCTTAAAAAAATTCATAGCCAAGATCCAACCGTTAGTGTTAAGTATTCATCGGAGTTAAAACAACTCATTTTATCTTGTCAAGGGGAATTGCATTTGGCCACAATTGACTGGATTTTACAAAACACGTATGGCATAAAAGCAGTTTTTGAACAACCAAGAATTGCGTATCGGGAAACCATACAGCGTTCTGCAACAACAAGTTATAAACATAAAAAACAATCAGGAGGTTCAGGGCAGTTTGGGGAAGTCCACATTAAAATTGAACCTTGGTTTGAAGGAATGCCAGAACCCGAAGGATTTAACGTAAGAGGAAAAGAAGAAGTTAACCTAGATTGGGGCGGAAAATTAATATTCTACAACTGTATTGTTGGCGGTGTAATTGATGCGCGCTATTTGCCTTCTGTTTTAAAAGGAATTTTAGAAGTGATGGAAGAAGGTCCTTTAACCGGTTCCTACGCAAGAGATGTTCGGGTGATGCTTTTCGACGGCAGAATGCATCCCGTTGATTCAAATGACATTTCATTTAAAATTGCAGGGGCACATGCTTTTAAAGAAGCCTTTTTAAATGCCAAACCTAAATTGCTTGAACCAATTCATGAAATTTCCGTAAAAGTTCCCGAAGAATTAATGGGTAACGTAATGACCGATTTACAGTCGCGCAGATCCGTAATTCTTGGAATGGACAGTGAGGGTAAATATCAAACCATTAAAGCCAAAACACCTTTGGCTGAGATGTATAAATACTCAACAACTTTGCGTTCAATAACCCAAGGCCGTGGAAGTTTTAGCACTAAATTTTCAAATTTTGAATTGGTGCCAAACAATGTTCAGGAAGAATTGGTGAAAAAATAAAGCCTAATTTATAAAAATTAAAGACTCGTCTATTAATAAATGGACGAGTCTTTTTGTTAAAAAAGCCAACTAATATTTATTAATTCAAATTAATTTTTATAATTCTTAAAGTTTTTAGATGGTTATTAAACGATAAATTTTAAAAAAAATTAAATATTAATTGATTGCCAATATAATAATATTTTCCTTTAAAAAAAAGAATTATCATTAAATTTTGGTATTTTATTCATGTACAATGCATTTATTAATGATTTTAATTGTGATATGTATAATAAAAAAATATATAATTGATTATTTCTTCATCGCTGATAAATCTGTATCTTTGCAACTTAATATACTTTGATGAAACTAATTCTTATTACAATAGGCCTTTTAGCAATAGGTGTTGCTGGTATCGCCATTAAAATTTGGGCTAAAAAAGATGGAAAATTTGCAGGAACTTGTGCAAGTCAAAATCCCCATTTAAATAAAACAGGTGAAGCCTGCGGATACTGCGGAAGATTGCCTGATCAATGTGAAAACAAAGAAAACAAATAAGAAATGCTCGAATATCTATTTATTGCTTTTACAGTAATTTTTTGTATTCAGTTTATTTATTACATTTTCCTTTTTGGTTCTTTTTCTTTTTCCAAAAAAAAATCCACCGAAAATAACTTCAATTTACCTGTTTCAGTTATTATTTGCGCAAAAAATGAGGCGAAAAATTTAACTGAAATTCTTCCGCATTTCTTAACACAAAATTACAAAAACTTCGAACTGGTTTTAATTAATGATCGTTCACGCGACCAAACATTAAAGGTGATGGAGAAGTTTAAAAAGGATTCCCCAATTTCCATAAAAATTGTGGATGTTGCCATAAATGAACAATTTTGGGGAAGTAAAAAATATGCGCTTACTTTAGGCATAAAAGCTGCTTCTCACGAACATTTATTGTTCACGGATGCTGATTGCATTCCTGTTTCAGAAAGCTGGATAACCGAAATGGCCAATAATTTCAGCAGTGAACATCAAATTGTTCTTGGATACGGCGCCTTTAAAAAAATAAAAAAATCATGGCTCAATAAACTTATTCGGTTTGAAAGCCTTTTAACTGCCATCCAATATTTCAGTTATGCAAAAATTGGAATTCCATATATGGGCGTTGGCCGTAATTTAGCCTATACAAAAACGATTTTTTTCAAGGTTAACGGATTCGCAAATCATATGCATATCAAATCGGGCGATGATGATTTGTTTGTAAACCAGGTGGCTACAAAAGAAAATACCGCCATTTCTTGTTCACAAGACAGCTTTACTGAATCGTTTCCAAAACCTACCTTTAAAGATTGGATTCATCAAAAAAGAAGACATATTTCAACGGCTTCTTTATACAAACCTGTGCATAAATTTTTACTGGGACTATTTTTTAGCTCCCAATTGTTATTTTGGATTTTAGGCATCATTGTTTTAAGTTTCCTTTATAACTGGCAAATAGTTGCAAGTTTAATTTTTACAAGAATCTTATTTTTGTATTTGGTAATTGGTTATTCTGCAAAAAAATTAAATGAAAAAGATTTAATCCTGTTTATTCCATTTTTTGAAATATTTTTAATTTTGATACAAATGTTTATCTTTATAAAAAATATGATTTCAAAACCTGCACATTGGTAAAAAAAAACAATGATATCGTTGACTTAATCGCTAAAGCAAGAAAAAAAGACCAAAAAGCTTTTAACACATTGCTAAATACCTATTGGAGTGATGTTTATCGTTTTCAATTGTCAAAAATTGAAGATGAAGACGAAGCCGAAGACATTACCATCAAAACTTTTTCAAAAGCATTTGATAAAATTGACCTGTATAACGAAAGTTACAATTTTAAAACTTGGCTGATTTCAATTTCTAAAAATATTTTTTTGGATCATTTGAGAAAACAACGCACCGAAACCATTTCAATCGACAAAAAAGAATCTGAGGCATATAAAATTTTTGATGAAAGTCCATCTGCTGAAGATCAGTTAATTATCGATCAAAATTTGGCGCAACTGCTAAATTATTTGAAGCAATTAAAACCACCTTATCAGGAAATCATAAATCTTCGCTATTTTAGGGAAATGAGTTATAAAGAGATGGCCGAAGTATTAAACGAACCCATTGGCAATATCAAAATAAAATTATCGAGAGCAAAAAAATTATTGGCAGAAATCATTAAAAAATCTACTGAAAGTTGAATGCAAAAAAATCGAATTGGCTTAAAAATTTAGGTCCGGGCATTCTTTTTGCCGGAGCCGCAATTGGTGTTTCACATTTGGTGCAATCTACCAGAGCCGGTGCCGACTTTGGTTTTGGGTTAATTTGGGCATTGGTTTTAATTCATATCGTAAAATACCCGTTTTTTCAGTTCGGCCCCAGATATGCCACCGCAACGGGTGAAAGTTTATTGGACGGATATAAAAAATTAGGAAAGGGAGTTCTGCTTGCCTATTTTGTCTTAAATCTGGCTACAATGTTCACCATTCAGGCAGCAGTAACTGTGGTAACTGCTGGATTGGCGGCAAATTTATTCGGAATCACTGCAAATCCAGTTTATTGGAGTGTCATAATTACCCTAATTTGCTTTGCGTTATTAGTAACTGGTCGCTACAGTTTGCTCGATAAACTCATGAAATTGATTGTGATTACCCTAACTTTAAGCACCACTATTGCCTTAATTATTGCAGCATTTAATTCGACAAATACCTTCAGCTTTGTTCAAATTATTCCTGAAGGAGCTGTTGAAATCGGTTTTCTGATCGCATTTTTAGGTTGGATGCCTGCCCCACTCGATGTTTCTATTTGGCAATCGCTTTGGGCACTGGAAAAACAAAAAGACAAAACCACCGAATTCAATACCAAACAGGCCATTTTCGATTTTAACATTGGTTTTTTGAGCACATTGGTCATTGGTATTTTCTTTGTTGCCTTAGGCGCCATTGTAATGTATAATTCCGGTGAAACATTTAGTGATGGCGCCGTTCAATTTTCTGAGCAACTTATGACGCTTTATACAAAAAGTTTAGGGCCGGAAATGTATATTTTTATTGCCGCAGCCGCCTTTACCACTATGTTTAGCACTACCATCACAACTTTAGACGCATCTCCAAGAGCAATGACAAAGGCTTTCGAATTGTTAAGCCAAAAATCGTATAAAAATATGTACTGGTTTTGGATCAGTTTTCTGTCCATCGGAACAATTTCAATCCTGATTTTCTTTAAATCAGAAATGGGTTTCTTAGTAAAAACTGCCACAATTCTTTCGTTTTTAACAGCTCCATTTTATGCCATTGTCAATTATATATTAATTTCCAGCAAACATACTCCCGAAGAATGGCGACCTTCTTTACAGCTAAAAATGCTGAGTTGGTTTGGCATCCTGTTTTTAATCGGTTTCAGTATTTGGTATCTTTATAGTTTAAATTAGTTAATAATTTCTTCGTATTTTTGCAATCTATTTTCATTTAAAATGACACAAGAAACCACTTCATTACCAAATAAAATTCAAAAACCAGCCTGGTTGCGCGTAAAACTGCCGGTTGGAAAAAAATATACTGAATTAAGGAATTTAGTCGATAAATATAAATTGAACACCATTTGCACCAGCGGAAGTTGTCCAAATATGGGTGAATGCTGGACAGAAGGTACGGCAACATTTATGATTTTGGGAAATATCTGCACAAGATCCTGCGGATTTTGTGGTGTAAAAACTGGCCGACCCGAAACAGTTGACTGGGAAGAGCCGGAAAAAGTGGCGCGCTCCATTAAACTGATGAAAATTAAACATGCTGTGATCACTTCAGTTGACAGAGATGATTTAAAAGATGGCGGCTCCATTATTTGGGCTGAAACAATTAACGCCATCAGAAGAGCGAATCCAGATACAACGCTTGAAACCTTAATTCCCGATTTTCAGGGAAATAAAACCAATATTGACCGAATTTTAGCGGTTGCTCCTGAAGTTATTTCCCATAACCTGGAAACTGTGCGACGCTTAACGCGAGAAGTGAGAATTCAGGCAAAATATGACCGCAGTCTGGAAGTTTTAAAATATATGAAAGACCAAGGCCAGCGCAGAACAAAATCGGGCATAATGCTTGGTTTGGGCGAAACTGAGGAAGAAGTACTGGAAACCATGCAGGATTTGGCAAATGCCAAAGTTGATGTGTTAACCATTGGCCAATATTTGCAACCCAGCAAAAAACACTTGCCGGTGATTGAGTTTATCACGCCCGAACAATTTATTAAATACAAAGAAATTGGACTGACAATGGGATTTAAATATGTCGAAAGTGGCGCATTAGTCAGGTCTTCTTATAAAGCGCAGCGACATTTGGAATAAATGGCAGTTCTTTTTTTTAACTGCCAAAAGTTTTTAAATTTAATTGCTTTCAACTTTAAATTTGGAATTCTTACTTCAGCATCTAAGTGTTAAACGCTTAACTTTTAATTTAAGTTTTAACTTAAAGAAAATTCCGTTTTTAACTGTTTATTAACAAAAAGGCGCATTTTATGGCACAAACATTGCTACATATTATACGAAGCAAAGTTTTGTAACCTTTGTTATCATTCTTAGTAAGTTTGATTAGTATGAAAAAAGTGCCTCACGGCACTTTTTTCTATTTAAGCTTATTACTATTAACCTGACGGATTAATAACGGAAATTTATTATGCTGCTGCATATTTTATGTCATTATGTCTAAAATATTTCTTTACTCTTTCAGGATTTTGA
>LNAP01000426.1_pt1 | contig 47268 bp, 41 predicted proteins | sample 602601 | NCBI WGS metagenome assembly LNAP01 (sample SAMN02440304, study PRJNA202911) | soil metagenome | biome: Subtropical and temperate rainforests or woodlands; isolation source: soil samples (1 kg each in a 20% v/v slurry with milli Q water) were... ...
TGTCGCCATGCGCGAACAGGATTACGCAGTTAATAACAGCGTGCAGGCTGAGCAGCTAGAGGTTAGCCGCGTCCTGCGCAACACATACGGCTTGCTCGCTCTCACCCTCGCATTCAGCGGCGTGATGGCGTTCGTTGCTCAGCAGATGCGTGTCGGCTACCCGAATATTTTCGTGGTGCTGATCGGCTTTTACGGGCTTTTCTTCCTCACCAACAAACTCCGTGACTCGGCCTGGGGCCTGGTGTCGGCATTTGCCCTGACCGGTTTCATGGGTTTTCTGCTTGGCCCGATCCTCAACCGCTACCTGGGCATGCAGGGCGGCGCTGAAGTTGTCAGTTCGGCATTCGCGATGACGGCGTTGGTGTTCGGTGGTCTGTCGGCTTACGTGCTGATCACCCGCAAGGACATGAGTTTCCTCGGTGGTTTCATCACCGCAGGCTTCTTTGTACTGCTGGGTGCGACGCTGGCGAGCTTCTTCTTCCAGATCAGCGGTCTGCAACTGGCGATCAGCGCAGGTTTCGTGCTGTTCTCCTCGGTCTGCATTCTGTTCCAGACCAGCGCCATCATTCACGGCGGCGAGCGTAACTACATCATGGCGACCATCAGCCTGTATGTATCGATCTACAACCTGTTCGTCAGCTTGTTGCAGCTGTTCGGCATCATGAGCCGCGATGATTAATCGCAGGCTCTAAGTAAAAAACCCGCTCAGGCGGGTTTTTTATCGCCCGGAATTCGGGCTCATTCCGTGATGATAATGCTGCCATCGGCCTGCTGGCGGTAGATGGTATAGGGCAGGAGCAACGTATCGAGGGCGCCGGAAATGACTGCGTCGATAAGGACAATGGCCGGAGCACTGTCATGCACCTGTGCATCCCGTCCTTTTTGCAGGGGAGCATAGAGCATGCAGAAATCGTAAGTCACGCCGCTGTAGATACGGGGAACGGCACCGCAGTAACTTTTGTACTCCTTGAGACTCTTCGAAGCCACTTCATCCCCGCGCACAACTGTTTGAACCGTGCCGCAGCCGGCGAGCAACAACGTCGCGAGTAAAACCACCTGAATTTTCATACCGCCAATCCTTAGCCGGAAAGCGGTCAATTTACGCGTTTCCAATCAAAACCGCACTCACGCCATCGGTGGCAAGCGGCGTTTGACCGGGGTCTTCTTGACGATGGCGGTGTTGGTCTCCGCGTGGGTGTTGAGGCGATCGAGCAGGGTGTCCAGTTGCTCCATCGAGCGCACATGCAAGCGGGCGATGAAGCAGTCATCGCCGGTGACTTTGTCGCACTCGGTGAATTCCGGGATGGCCTGAATCTGCCGTTCGACTTCCTGCAACTGGCCCGGTAACGGGCGGATCCGCACGATGGCCTGGAGTTGATAACCAAAGCACTTGGGGTCGATTTCGACGGTGTAACCTTTAAGCACGCCACGCTCTTCGAGTCGCCGCAAACGCTCGGCAACGCTGGGCGAGGACAGGCCGCTGATCTGCGCCAGCGCCTTGAGCGAGCGGCGTGAATCTTCCATTAATGCGGTGATGAGCACTTGGTCGATGTCGTCGGTCATGGCAAATCCCCTGTTAGGCCGTTGACTGAATACGCCTTGATAAAAAAGGCAAAAACCGAGTTTAGCCTGCTTTTTGCGCTGGAGATGCCCTTGGACGGATTGGCATAATTTGGCCTCAATCACAGGAGTCTGATGATGGACAAAAACATACGTCGCGGTTCATTCGAAATGACCGCCGCCATGCTGATTTCCGGGACCATCGGTTGGTTCGTGCTGGTGTCCGGGCAGCCCGTGCTGGACGTGGTGTTCTGGCGGTGCGTGTTCGGCGCCGGCACGCTGTTGTTGATCTGCGCGGCATTCGGCTTCCTGCGTCCGGGCATTCTGACCCGCACCACCTTCCTGCTGGCAGTGCTCAGCGGGGTCGCGATTGTCGGCAACTGGGTGTTGTTGTTCGCCTCTTATTCCCGTGCCTCAATTGCCATCGGCACGGCGGTTTATAACGTTCAACCGTTCATGCTGGTCGGGTTGGCGGCGTTGTTTCTGGGCGAGAAGATCACCCTGCAAAAACTGTTCTGGCTGGGCATTTCGTTTCTCGGGATGCTGGCCATTGTCAGCGCTCATGGCGAGCAGGGCGCAGGTGGCAACGATTACCTGATGGGCATCGGTCTGGCCTTGGGGGCGGCGTTTCTGTATGCGATTGCAGCCCTGATTATCAAACACCTGACCGGCACGCCACCGCATTTGATTGCCCTGATCCAGGTCAGCACCGGGGTGCTGCTGCTCGCGCCATTTGCGCACTTTTCAGCGTTGCCGCAAGCACCCAGCGCCTGGGCCAGCCTGGTGACGCTGGGCATCGTCCACACCGGCGTGATGTATGTGCTGCTGTACGGCGCGATTCAAAAACTGCCGACGGCATTGACCGGGGCGTTGTCTTTCATTTACCCGATTGCGGCGATTTTCGTTGACTGGTTTGCCTTCGGTCATCGCCTCGAACCGCTGCAGTGGGTTGGTGTTGCCGCGATTCTGCTGGCTGCCGCAGGCATGCAGCAGGGCTGGGGCTTGAAGTTTCGTCGGGCGGTCACACAATAAGACGGGCGTCAGATGTTCCAGCGCGGCGCGGTCTTCGCCAGTCGTTGGCGCATCTCGCCGATGTTCGAAGCGAACTGGCGTATCAATAATTGATGGCCGTCCAGCGGGTTGTAGACCGGTGCTTCAAGACTTGAATCAACCGGCAAATCGATGGGGCGACTGAGTCGCTGCGATGCGCCGGTTTTCAGCGCCCGGGCCATGCCGATCAGCTGCACGCGAATCTGCCGGTGTTCGGCTTTGAAACTCGATTGCAGATGCGCCATGGCGTCGCGATCCTTGGAGTCCGGCCGGGTGTTACCAAGGATTTCCAAGGTGCTGACGCACATTCGCAAATGACGCTGAATCGCATCGAGTTCGGTCATGGAAATCTTCACTTCCTTGGACACCGACGGCATCAGCGAACGCAATTGCACCATCGACGCGTTCAGGCGATTCATCAGCTTCAGGTGTTCGTCATCCGAGACGGACTGACCATCAATAATGCGTCCATAAATCGTCGCACAATCGCGCAGCGAGCTGGCCAGGTTGTAGCGCCAGGAAAAAACCGCATACGACGGCAGGGCGAAAGAAAAGGCCAGGGCCAGGGCCACGCCAATCAGAATGTCCACTGCGCGCCACAGTCCGTCGGAGATTAGGTTGTCGCCATGCCCGGCGACAATAAACACCGTGATCCCCGCCAGCAGCGCGGTGTAACCGCCCTTGCCGATGGCGTGATACGAGAAAAACCCGCACACCGCCGACATCACAAAATAGGTCAGCCAAGGCATCCCGAGCCAGGCCTGTTGCGCCACCAGCAGCAGGCCGATAGCGGCGCCGATCAACGTACCGATGGCACGCTCGGCGGCTTTTTTGCCGATGTTGCCGTGGTGCTGCAAACCGCCGATCACCACCAGCATCGTTACCGACGCCCACTCACCGTGGGGCAGGTTGATGCCGGTGGTCAGCATGATCGATGCCAACAAGCCGAGCGACACGCGGACCGCGTGGATCAGCTTGGCGTAGCGATAGCGCCGATACGGGTCCAGCAACGGACGCAGTAACCGGCGCAGCAGCGGTGGCAGTCGATGGGCTCTGAACGTGTTCAGGCTCGGTGTCCTCAGAAGATGTAATCGGTGGTCAGGAAGCTCGAACTGCGTCCGCTGATGATCTCGCTGATGAGTTCCTTGTTGGTTTCCTGGAACTTGGTCGCGACCAGCGTCCTGATCGAAAATACCCGCAGCGCATCATGCACCGACAATGTGCCTTCGGCGGAGTTCTTGCGGCCGTTGAACGGGTAGGTGTCCGGGCCGCGCTGGCACTGGGCGTTGAGGTTGATCCGGCCGACCTGGTTGGCAAAGGTGTCCACCAGCCGACCGACCGCCACCGGGTTGGTGCCGAAGATACTCAACTGTTGGCCGAAGTCCGATTCCAGGACGTAGTCGATCACCGTATCGAGATGCCGGTAAGGCACGATCGGCACCACCGGGCCGAATTGTTCTTCCTGGTAGACGCGCATCTGCGGCGTCACCGGGAACAGCACCGCCGGGTAGAAGAACGACGCGCGCGCTTCACCGCCATTTGGATTGACTACGGTGGCGCCTTTGCTGACTGCATCCGCGACCAGCGAGTGCAGGTAATCGACCTTGCTCGCTTCCGGCAGCGGCGTCAGCGCAACACCACTTTCCCATGGCATACCCGGTTTCAGAGTGGCCAGTTTGGCGTTGAATTTCTCGATGAACGACTCGACCACGTCTTCATGGACGAAAAGGATTTTCAGGGCGGTGCAACGCTGACCGTTGAACGACAGTGAGCCGGTCACCGCTTCGTTGACGGCGTTGTCCAGATCAACCTCCGGCAACACGATGCCCGGGTTCTTCGCGTCCAGGCCCAGTGCCGCGCGCAAGCGGTGAGGTTTGGGGTGGAGTTTTTTCAGGTCGCTGGCGGCTTTGTTGGTGCCGATAAACGCAAAGATATCGATCTTGCCGCTGGCCATCAGTGCGCTGACGGTCTCGCGGCCGCTGCCGTAGATCACATTGATCACCCCGGCCGGGAAACTGTCGCGAAAGGCTTCCAGCAGCGGCCGAATCAAAAGCACACCCAGCTTGGCCGGTTTGAACACCACAGTGTTGCCCATGATCAGCGCCGGAATCAGCGTGGTGAAGGTTTCGTTCAGCGGGTAGTTGTAAGGCCCCATGCACAAGGCGACGCCCATCGGTACGCGGCGAATCTGCCCCAGGGTGTCCTGTTCCAGCTCGAAGCGGCTGGAGCGACGGTCGAGTTCCTTGAGGGCATTGATGGTGTCGACGATGTAATCGCAGGTGCGGTCGAACTCTTTCTCCGAGTCCTTGAGGTTCTTGCCGATCTCCCACATCAGCAGCTTGACCACCGCCTCACGCTGTTCGCGCATGCGGCCCAGAAACGTTTCGACGTGCTGGATGCGTTCGGCCACGCGCATGGTCGGCCACAAACCCTGGCCCCGGTCATAGGCGCGGACGGCGGCGTCGAGCGCGGTCAATGCGGTTTCTGCATCGAGCAGCGGCGTGCTGCCGAGGATCACTTGTTCATCGCCATTTTCGCCGGTCAGGTACACCGGGCTGCGGACTTGGGCGAGGGGGCCGGACCAGGTTTTCAGTTCGCCGTCGACCAGGTATTCACGCTGCTCGGTCTGACCGTCGAGGCGGTATTTTTCCGGGATGTCGCTTGAGTCGGGAAACAGGTTGCCAAGGATATGTGCTGTGGTCATGTCGCTACCCCGTCTGGATTGGGTGATGAACTGATGAATCGTTTTAGCAGACCTCGGCCTCGCTTGTCATGACTCATCTCATCGTTCGGCGGTTCAGGGTTTTCGATCGTGGAATGGCCGGCACCGTCGGTCATGGCCCAGATGCCCCTCTGGTTGGCCCCCAGAGGGGGGACCTCACGAGAGGACGGCCATGCGGGCCATTCGAGTCTCTGAAAAGCCTAGCCTTTGTTTGGTGTTGATGGGCGGCGTCTTGCCGGCGCTGCTCAGCGGTGTTAACGATAAGCCCCAGCGCGTTTCGCAATCAGAGCCCAGCGCGATTTCGCCGTGTGGGGAAGGATGCCAAAGCCACACAAACCCTCGTGCTCCGGTTAAACTCCGTGCTCTTTTTCAAGGAGTTCATATGAGTTACTACCAGCCGGGCATTCTCGCCACCCCCGTTCCGCCTCAAGCCCGCCATATGTTCTTCGCCCTCGAATCCGCCGAAGCATTGCCGGCCGCGCTCGACAACTTGATGCAACTGGTGGACGGAAAATCGGCGGTGGTCGGCTTCGGTGAATCCCTGGTCAAGGCGCTGCACGCACAGATCGATGGCCTGCGACCGTTTCCGGCGCTGACCGGCGTTGGCGTCGACAACCCGTCGACCCAACACGCGCTCTGGTGCTGGCTACACGGCGTCGACCGCGGTGAACTGCTCAATCGCAGCAACGCCATCGAAGCCGCGCTGGCACCGGCCCTGCGCCTGGTGCAGATGAACGAAACCTTCCGCCACATGACCGGCCACGACCTGACCGGCTACGAAGACGGCACCGAGAACCCGCACGACGAAGCCGCCGTGGCCGCCGCGTTGTTGGGCGAGGGCGCGGAAGGACTGGTCGGTGGCAGCTTCGCCGCGATCCAGCAGTGGCAGCATGATCTGAAAGGCTTTCACGCGATGCCGCCCCAGGAAAAAGACAACATCATGGGCCGTCGCTTGAGCGATAACGAAGAACTCGATGACGCGCCGATTTCCGCCCACGTCAAACGCACCGCCCAGGAAAGCTTCGCCCCTGAGGCGTTCGTGGTCCGTCGCTCGATGCCGTGGATCGAAGGGGACCGCGCCGGCCTGATGTTTCTGGCGTTCGGTTTTTCCCTCGACGCCTTCGAAGCCCAACTGCGGCGCATGAGCGGACTGGAAGACGGCATTACCGACGGTTTGTATCGCATCAGCCGCCCGATCACCGGCGGCTACTACTGGTGCCCGCCGCTCAAGGACGGCCATCTGGACCTGCGCGCGTTGCGCATCGGCTAAGGATAAGGAGAGAACATGGACGTAGTGCGCTGGGGCATGATCGGTTGTGGCAGTGTCGCTGAACGCAAGAGCGGGCCGGCCTTTTACAAGGCCCCCGGTTCGGCACTGGTGGCGGTGATGGGGCGGCGGCTGGACGCGGTGACCGACTACGCCGCACGTCACGGCATCGCCCGGGTTTACACCGATGCGCAAGCGCTGATCAATGATCCTGAGGTGGACGCGGTGTACATCGCCACGCCACCCGACAGTCACCACGCCTATAGCTTGCAGGTCGCCGCAGCCGGCAAACATTGCTGCGTCGAAAAACCGATGTCGCTGAATGCCGGGCAAAGCCGCGAGATGCAAAAGGTCTTTGCCGACGCCGGACTGCACCTGTTCGTTTCCTATTACCGACGTTCGCTGCCGCGCTTTCAACAAGTGCGGCAGTGGCTGGAGGAGGGGCGGATCGGCGAGGTGCGGCATCTGTCCTGGACGCTGACCAAGGCGCCTTCACCGAGCGATCTGGGTGGCGCCGACAATTGGCGCACCGACCCGCTGATTGCCGGCGGCGGCTACTTCGCCGACCTGGCCAGTCATGGCTTCGATCTGTTTCAGTATTTGCTCGGGGATATCGTCGAAGTCGCCGGTTTTACCGCGCGGCAGGCCGGTTTGTATGCCGCCGAAGACGCCGTCAGCGCCAGTTGGCGGTTTGCTTCGGGTGCCCTGGGCATGGGCTGCTGGAATTTCGTCGCCGACCGCCGCGAAGATCAGGTAGAACTGATCGGCAGCCAGGGCCGGATCAGTTTTTCGGTGTTCGATGAGCACCCGGTGCGACTTGAGGCGGATGAAAATCTCAGCCTGCACATCGACCATCACGAGCACATCCAGTGGCATCACGTGCTGGGCATGAACGCGCACATCCGTGGCGAAGCGCAGCATCCGGCGATGGCCGAACACGCGCTGAAAACCGACTGGGTGATGGACCAGATCCTCAAGCGCACCTGAAATTTAAGCTTCAATGCAATCCTGTGGGGGTCAGAAGGATTTGCTCAGGCTTGCTACTACGGTCGCGGTGCAGACATCTCCATAACCCCAATTACTGACGCACTGGCTTTTCGACAGGTCAGTATCGATGTAACTCAAACCCAGCATTACACCGGCCAGTTCGTGGGACAGTTTGACCTCCCATTCGCGGTACGAGTCTTCGGCCTGGCCTGACATCGAGTAAAGGTGCGGGTCCTTGAAATCCATGTTGCCGTATCGCAGTTTCAGACCGGTGTCGTAAGGCAACTCGGTTTCGTAGCCCACGTAGCTGTACAGCGAGCTCTGCTTGCTGTCGATGCCTGGCGCATCCGCGGAGTAGTAGGCCGCCAGCTTCACGCCATAAGCGCTGAGGATTGCGTAGGTCTCACCCTGGTTAAACTGACTTTCCCTGGGGTAAGCGTATTTGAGATAGCCAAGGTCCAGGCTGATCGCATCGGTCGCTTGCCAGAGCCAACCGGCGTAGTAATCGACTTCCTGTCGGGTCTTCAGACCGCCGCCGAAATCAACGTTTGAACTCCATGCGCCGAGGTACAGGCCGCTGCTGTGGGCCAGGGTCAAACCGGCCTGCACTGCAGGATCATTCTGGGTTTGCGAAATGCCACGGGTGCGGTAGTCGCTGGCCAGGGTCAGGTCGACCAGTAGGGCGAAATCGTCATTCAAGGGCAGCGCCTGACTGCTCAAGGGAAGAAGGCTCAAGGAACCGAGGGCGAACAGGGTGAAAGCTTTCATGGGGTGCGTCCCGTTATTGTGATTGTTATGGGCAGATTTTTTACGGCAAGGCTGCGCCGAACCCCGGCGACAAACGCGGGGGGCGGGCAGTGGTTTCAGATGATTTTTCTTACAGCGTCGGTGCGTAGACTTCGCGACCGGCGAACCAGGTTTGCAGCACCTGGGTGTCATGCAGGGCTTTGTTGTCGACGCTGAACACGTCGCGGTCCAGCACGATGAAGTCGGCTTGCTTGCCGGGGCTCAACGAACCGATCTGCTTCTCCAGGCCGATGGTGCGCGCAGCGTTCAGGGTGTAGGCATACAACATCGTTTCGCGATCGATGCGCTCATCGGCGTTCAGCACGCCCAGCGGGCCTTCCCGGGAGATGGCCTGGGCCATGGCGTTCCATGGATTGGGAGAAGACACCGCCCAGTCACTGGCGCCGGCGATGGTCGCGCCCTGTTTGAGCAAGGAGTGCGCCGGGTATTGGTAACGGAAAGCCAGCGCACTGACATACGGCTTGATCATGTCCAGGGTGTACTCGTCGGCGCTGGCCCACAGCAGTTGCATCGAGGCGATGACGTTGAGCGGTTTGAACCGCGCGAACTCTTTCGGGTTGACCATTTGCAGGTGGGTGATCGAGTGGGTCACGCCGCTCTGGCGGTCCTTGCGCGCCTGGGCGATGCCGTTCAGCGATTCACGCACTGCGCGGTCGCCGATGGCATGGATGTGCACCAGCCAGCCGCGCTGATCGATGGCACTGACCAATTCGCCAAAGTGCTTCGGATCGATCAGCAGTTCACCCTGTTTGTGCGAGTTGCTGTACGGATCGATCATCGCCGCGCTCTGCGCCGGGTATTCGATCACGCCGTCGGCGAAGATCTTGACCCCGGGCAAGGTCAGGTTCGGGATGCCCTGGAATTGCTGGCGGACCTTGTCCAGGGTGTCGAGATCGGCCGGCACGCTTTTCGGATTGGCCACCAGCAGTGCGGCGACGTGGGCGCTCATGCCGCCGCTTTCGGCCAGCGCTTTGTACACCGGCAGCACGCCGACGGTGTTCTCCGTGGGCTTGAGCGCGAACACGGGTTCGCCGGGTGCGGCGTTGGCGGCGGGGTCCATCCACGCGGTGATGCCCAGGCTGTTGTTGTAGCGCACGGCGGATTGCGCGGCTTTCAACATGTCGGCGGGGCTCGGCACCGGCATCTTCGAGGCGACGCGATCCCAGCCGGCGTCCACCAGAAAACCGTTGGGGCTGCCATCGGCGAGTTTGCCGATCGTGTCTTTCTCGGCGTCCGGCAATGACTTGAGCAGCGCCGCATCAATCCCGGCGCGTTCGAGCATCACGTTGTTGGCCCACGCGGTGTGGTGATCGCTGCCGGTGAACACCACGGGCACCTTGGCCCACTCGCCAACGTTGAATTTCTGGCCAAAAGCTTCGGCCTGGGCCCAATAAGCCGAACTCATGCCGGCCACGCCCAGCACATCGCCATGCCTGGCCTTGCCGTCATTGCGCCAGGCTTTCAGGCGTTTTTCCAGTTCGTCGAGGTCGACCACCTCGTCTTCCATATTGGCCGAGGTCATTTCCAGACCGCCGAATATGGCGTGGGAATGACTGTCGATCAGGCCGGGCATCAGGGCTTTTCCGCCGAGGTCGACGACTTTGGTGCCCGACGCGATCAGGGCCTTGATCTGCGCATCGCTGCCCACTTGCAGCACTTTGCCGTCCTGCACCGCCAACGCCTGCACCTTCGGTTGCGCGCGGTCGGCGGTGAAAATCTTGCCATTGAACAGCACCAGATCGGCCGCTGCCATGGCTTCCATCGAGGCAAAACTGACGGCGGCCATCAATAGATTCGGGATGAATCTTTTCATTGAATGTTTCCTTGTTATTGCGTCTGATGGCCAGATTAGTGGCTTGTCACGGCCAGCAGAACGCCTCGCTCACGAAAAACGTTTTTGCCTGAATGGAAAAAGAATGGACAAGTTGGGTGCATTGAAAATGTTCGTGGTCACGGCGCAACTCGGCAGTTTCAGCCGCGCCGCCGAGCAACTGGGCAAGACCCCGTCGGCCTTGACCAAAGCGGTCAATCACCTCGAAGCGGAGCTCGGCGCCCGCTTGTTCGAACGCAGCACCCGACGGATTTTGCTGACCGAATCGGGTCGTCTTTATCTGGAAACCGCGCGCCAGGTGTTGCAGCGGCTGGAGGAGGCCGGCGAGGAAATCGAGCAGTTGCAGCATGGCCTGCGCGGCAACCTGAAAATCACCGCGCCGCTGGCGTATGGGCAGGCTTTTCTCGATCAGGTGTGCGGCGGCTTTCTGGAGCAATACCCGCAGATCAACCTGCAAGTGGACCTGTGCGATGAGTTCGTCAACCTGTTGGAAAGCGGCTACGACCTGGCGTTGCGCGAGGGGCATGACGATTTGCCGGGGTTGATTGCTCGCGTCGTCGGCAGCAATCGGCTGGCGTTATGCGCCAGCCCTGAATATCTGGCGCGCAAGGGGTTGCCGGTCACGCCGGACACCCTCGATGACCACGAATGGCTGCTCTACCGTCATCCGTTGCTCAGCCGCGAGTTCTGGTGGGCCGAGCGCGACGGGCAACGATTGAGCCTGGCGCAACCGCAATCACCACGATTGCGCAGTGACAACTACGACCTGCTGCTGGCCAACGCACTGGCCGGACGCGGTTTGCTGCACACGCCGTTGTGGAGTGCCGCGGCGTACATCGCCGACGGGCGGCTGGTGCGGGTAATGGCCGATTACGACATCGATCCCGACAGTTTTGGCTCGTACATCCTGGCGGTGTACCCCAGTCATCGGCGGGCAACCGCCAAAGTGCTGGCCTTCATCGATTACATCGCAGGGTTTCTGGCGTCGCGTGGCTTGAGCTGACTGGCGGTCCTTGCCAGGAAAATGCCGAAAGAGTACAAATGTACTCCATGACGACTTTAACTCCCCGCCGTACCGCCATCCTGACCTTTATCCGTGATCGAATCGCGGAGCACGGTCAATCCCCGAGCCTCGCTGAAATCAGCGAGGCATTTGGTTTCGCCTCCCGCAGCGTGGCGCGCAAGCATGTGCTGGCGCTGACCGAGGCCGGTTTTATCGAGGTCAACCCGCATCAGGCCCGGGGCATTCGTTTGCTCGGGCAACCGGCGCGGCCCGAATTGCTGGACATCCCGGTACTCGGGCGGGTCGCGGCGGGTGCGCCGATCGGTGCCGATGCCGAAGTGCACAGCCGCTTGCTGCTCGACCCGTCGATCTTCTCGCGAGTGCCGGACTACATGCTGCGGGTCCAGGGCGACTCGATGATCGAGGACGGTATTCTCGACGGCGACCTGGTGGGCGTACACCGCAATCCCGAAGCGCTCAACGGCCAGATCGTCGTGGCGCGGCTCGACGGCGAAGTCACCATCAAGCGTTTCGAGCGGGTCGGCGATGTTGTCCGGTTGTTGCCACGCAACCCGGCCTATAAGCCGATCATCGTCGAGGCCAATCAGGACCTGGCCATCGAAGGCGTGTTCTGCGGTCTGGTGAGGCAAGGGTGATGGGCGCCGTCGTTGCGTTGGATACGCTGTTCAATGGCGGCCAGGTCTGGAAGGGCCGGCCTGCGCCACCATCTGTCAGCCCGCAACCGACCGGGCATGCCGCACTGGACGCGGCGTTGCCCACCGGCGGCTGGCCGGAGGCGGCGCTGACCGAAATCCTCCTGGCCGGGCAGGGCGTTGGCGAGTTGCAACTGGTGTGGCCGGCCCTGGCGCGGCTGTCGGCGGCGGGCGAGCGCATTGTGCTGGTGGCGCCGCCTTACGTGCCGTATCCCCAGGCCTGGCAGAACGCCGGGGTCGATCTGCGCCAGTTGTCGATCATCCAGGCCAGCGAGCGCGATGCGCTGTGGGCAGCGGAACAATGCCTGCGTTCGGGCAGTTGCGGCGCGGTGCTGTGCTGGCCGCACAAGGCCGATGACCGGGCGCTGCGACGCTTGCAGGTGGCGGCCGAAACCGGCTCGACCCTGGCGTTCGCCTATCGCTCGATCAACGAAGCCATCAACCCTTCGCCTGCGGCGCTGCGCATCGCCATCGATGCCCGGCCTGCACAGTTGCGTGTGCTCAAGTGCCGGGGCGGGTTGGCGCGTTCGGCGCCGATTGCCTTTCCCGTGGGGCATTGAGGTTGCCATGCGCTGGGTGTGCATTCTCTTCCCGCAATTGGCGCTGGACGCGGTACTGCGTCAGCGCCCCGATCCCGATGAACCGTTGGCGCTGCTGACGGGCCCGGCACAGCGCCGGGTGTTGCAAGCGGTCAACGCTCCGGCGCGGGCGCTGGGTTTGCGCCCGGGGCAGTCGATGACCGCCGCCCAGGCCTTGAGCAAAGGTTTTGTCACGGCCGAATACGATGTCGCCGAGATCGAGCACTGGCAACAGTTCCTGGCGGCGTGGGCCTATCGGTTCAGCTCTCAGGTTAGCGTGCATTACCCGCGTGCCGTGGTGTTTGAAATCGAATCCAGCCTGGGGTTGTTCGGGCCGTGGCCGCAGTTCGAGGCGCGGTTGCGTGCCGAGCTCGGCGAACTGGGCTTTCGGCATCGGATCGTCGCCGCGCCCAACCCGGTGGCTGCGCGGGTGTTGGCCAATATGTATGACGGCCTGGTGGTGCCGGACGATCAAGCCTTGCGCTATCACCTGGGGCAATTGCCGGTTGACCGGATCGCCCTGGAACCGGCGGTGGCCACGGCGTTGTCGCGCATGGGGTTGCGCACCTTGAGCCAGGTTCAGGCGTTGCCGCGCAACAGCCTGGCGCGACGTTTCGAGGCCCAAGTGCTCAAGCACCTGGATGCGCTGTTCGGCGAGCGGCGGCTGGCGCTGGCGTTCTACCTGCCGCCGGACCGTTTTGATGTGCGCATCGAGCTCAACTTCGATGTGCAATCCCATCAGGCGTTGTTGTTTCCATTGCGTCGCTTGACCGGCGATCTGTCGGCCTTCCTTTGTGGCCGGGACAGTGGCGTGCAGCGTTTCGACCTGCACCTGGAACACGCCGGCTTGCCGGACACGCTGATCAAGGTCGGCCTGCTCAGCGCCGAGCGCGATCCGGCGATGCTCTTCGAACTGGCCCGGGGACGGCTGGAACAGGTGCAGGTCGAGGCCCCGGTGCGCGGTTTTCGGCTGCGCGCCGAAGACCTGCCGAGCTTCGTCCCGCAACGTCAGGAACTGTTCGACGACCGTCCGCAGCAGTCCTTGCCCTGGGAGCAACTGCGCGAACGCTTGCGTGCACGGCTCGGGGATGACGCGGTGCATGGCTTGCGTTTCCAGGCCGATCACCGGCCAGAGTGCGCGTGGCAGGCGCGGGCCGACAAACAACTGTGTGCGGGATTGGCGGGGGTGCAGCGTCCGGGCTGGTTGCTGACGGAACCGCAGGCCGTACACGAAGGCTCGACACGGATCCTCATGGGGCCGGAGCGCATCGAGTCCGGCTGGTGGGACGGCGACGACGTGCGCCGCGATTACTACCTGATCGAAACCCGTTCCGGCCAGCAGGGCTGGGCCTACCGTGCGGTGGGTGAGGGTGGCCCGCTGTGGCTGCAAGGCTGGTTCGCATGAGCGTCGAGTATGCGGAGCTGCACTGCCTGTCGAACTTCAGTTTCCAGCGCGGTGCTTCCAGTGCCCTGGAATTGTTTCAGCGGGCGAAAAAACACGGCTATCAAGCGCTGGCGATCACCGATGAATGCACCCTGGCCGGTATCGTCCGCGCCTGGCAAGCGGCCAAATCCGTGGAGCTGCCGCTGATTATCGGCAGTGAAGTGCGCATCGAGAACGGTCCGAAGCTGGTGCTGCTGGTGGAAAACCTTGAGGGTTACCAGACCCTGTGTCGGTTGATCACCCGGGCGCGGCGCCGCACGGAGAAAGGCCAGTATCAAGTGCTGCGTGAGGACTTCAGTGAACCGATGCCGGGGTTGCTGGCGCTGTGGGTGCCGGACACGGTCGATGATTTTGCCAGCGGTCATTGGCTCAAACAGACGTTCACCGATGGCCTGTGGCTGGCGGTGCAGTTGCATCGCGGGCAGGACGACACCCGGCGACTGGACGCGCTGTTGACCCTGGCGCGGGAACTGCGGATTCCTGCGGTGGCCAGCGGCGATGTGCACATGCACACCCGTGGACGGCGCGCCTTGCAGGACACCATGACCGCGATCCGTCATCACCTGCCGGTGGCCGAGGCCGGGTTGCGGCTGCATCCGAACGGCGAGCGGCATGTACGCAGCCTCGATGCCCTGCAATCGATCTACCCGCAAGCACTGCTCGATGAAACGCTGACCATTGCCCGGCGTTGCACCTTCGACCTCGGCCAGTTGCGTTACCAGTATCCCCGCGAGCTGGTGCCGCAAGGCCAGACGGCCACGTCCTGGCTGCGGCATCTGACCGAAGAGGGGATCGCGTGGCGCTGGCCGGACGGCCCGCAAGCCAAGGTGCTGGTGCAGATCGACAAGGAGCTGGAGCTGATCGCCGAGCTGGGCTATGAAAGCTACTTCCTCACGGTGCACGACATTGTGCGGTTTGCCCGTGAACAAAAAATCCTCTGTCAGGGCCGGGGGTCTGCCGCGAACTCGGCGGTGTGTTTTGCCTTGGGCATCACGGAAATCGACCCGGACCGCACCACGCTGTTGTTCGAACGCTTTCTCTCCAAAGAGCGCAATGAACCACCGGACATCGACGTCGATTTCGAACACGAGCGCCGCGAGGAGGTCTTGCAGTACGTGTTCCAGCGTTATGGCCGGACCCGCGCCGCGCTCACGGCAGTGGTCAGCACCTATCACGCGGCCGGCGCGGTGCGCGATGTGGCCAAGGCCCTGGGTTTGCCACCGGATCAGATCAACGCCCTGGCCGATTGCTGCGGCCACTGGAGCGATGCAACGCCGCCCGTGGAGCGCCTGCTTGAAGGCGGTTTCGACCCCGAGAGCCCGGTGCTGCGCCGGGTGCTGAGTTTGACTCAGCAACTGATCGGTTTCCCCCGGCATCTGTCCCAACACCCCGGCGGTTTCGTGATTTCCGAGCAGCCACTGGACAGCCTGGTGCCGGTGGAAAACGCTGCCATGGCCGAGCGCACCATCATTCAGTGGGACAAGGACGATCTCGATGCGGTGGGGCTGCTCAAGGTGGATATTCTGGCCTTGGGCATGCTCAGTGCGATCCGCCGCTGTTTTGATCTGCTGCGTCGTCATCGCCATCTGGACTTGAGCCTGGCGACGATCCCCGCCGAAGACGTCCAAACCTACGACATGATCGGCCGTGCCGACACCATCGGCGTGTTCCAGATCGAATCCCGGGCACAAATGTCGATGCTGCCGAGGCTCAAGCCCCGGACCTTCTATGACCTGGTGATCGAGGTGGCAATCGTCCGTCCGGGGCCGATCCAGGGCGGGATGGTGCATCCGTACCTGCGACGGCGAAACAAGGAGGAACCCGAGGTTTACCCGTCCCCGGCGCTGGAAGTCGTGCTCAAACGCACCTTGGGCGTGCCGCTGTTTCAGGAACAGGTGATGCAGATTGCGATTGTCGCCGCCGACTACAGCCCCGGCGAGGCTGATCAGTTGCGTCGCTCCATGGCCGCCTGGAAACGCCATGGCGGACTGGAACCGCACAAGGATCGGCTGGCCGCCGGGATGAAGAAAAACGGCTATACGGCCGAGTTCGCCGCGCAGATCTTCGAACAGATCAAAGGCTTCGGCAGTTATGGTTTTCCAGAGTCCCACGCCGCCAGTTTCGCCTTGTTGACCTACGCCAGTTGCTGGTTGAAATGCCATGAACCGGCGGCCTTCGCCTGTGCGCTGATCAATAGTTGGCCCATGGGTTTCTACAGCCCGGACCAGATTCTGCAGGACGCGCGCCGGCATCATTTGCAGATTCGCCCGGTGGACGTGCGCGCCAGTGACTGGGATTGCAGCCTCGAACCGATCACCGGCGCGCAGCCGGCGATTCGCATGGGGCTGCGGATGATCAAGGGCTTTCGCGAGGACGATGCCCGGCGCATCGAAGCGGCGAGGGCAAAGGGTGTATTTGTCGACATCGCCGACCTGGGCGAGCGCGCACGACTCGACGCCCGTGCCCAGGAACAACTGGCCGATGCCGGTGCGCTGCGGGGGCTGGCCGGCGATCGTCATCGGGCGCGCTGGGAAGTGGCGGGGGTGCAGAAGCAACTCGGTTTGTTTGCCGGCCTGCCGAGTCAGGAAGAACCTGCGATCTATCTGCCCAAACCCACAGTGGGCGAGGACCTGCTGGCCGACTACAACAGTGTCGGCACCACCTTGGGTCCGCATCCATTGGCGTTGTTGCGTGGTGAGTTGAAAGCCCGACGTTGCCGCAGTTCGAAAGAGCTGATGGAGGTCGAGCACGGGAGACCGGTCAGCGTCGCCGGGCTGGTCACCGGCCGGCAACGGCCGGGCACGGCCAGTGGCGTGACCTTCGTCACCCTCGAAGACGAATTCGGCAACATCAACGTCATCGTCTGGCGCGACCTGGCTGATCGGCAGCGAAAAGTGCTGGTCGGCTCGCAGTTGCTCAAGGTCGATGGCCGCTGGGAAAAGGAAGGCGAGGTGCGCCACCTGATTGCCGGACGCTTGAGCGACCTGAGCCCCTTGCTGGATGGCATCAGCGTGCGCAGCCGCGATTTCCACTGATCCCAACCACTGATCGCGACAGCCAATGCATTGGCGCCAATAAAAAATTAAACACTGTTATCAGTGATGGCACTTTGGCATAATGCCGGCCGCCGACGTCCCGCACGTCGATTATCGATTTGATTCCCCCTCGCTTTTTCGCCGCTGCAACCCGCAGCGGTTGGCTATTGCCGTGCCGGGATAAACCGTTTTTTCAGAAGGAATGCACAGTGAGAATGATCTCTCGGATGTTGGTATCGGCGGCAGCGATTGCCCTTTTGGGCAGCATGGCCGGTTGCGCCACGGAAAGCTCGCGCGCCTTGCCAGTCGCAAAAGTCGAAAGCGCCAGCGTGGCGTATGCCGGTGTTCGTGTGCCCATGGCGGTCGGCAAGTTCGACAACCGTTCAAGCTACATGCGCGGGATCTTCTCCGACGGCGTGGATCGCCTCGGCGGTCAGGCCAAGACCATCCTGATCACTCACTTGCAGCAAACCAACCGCTTCAGCGTGCTGGACCGCGACAACATGGGCGAGATCCAGCAGGAAGCCGCGATCAAGGGCCAGTCCCAGCGCCTCAAGGGTGCTGACTTTGTGGTCACCGGTGATGTCACCGAGTTCGGCCGCAAAGAAACCGGCGACCATCAGCTGTTCGGCATTCTCGGTCGCGCCAAGACCCAGGTGGCCTACGCCAAGGTCAACCTGAACATCGTCAATATCAGCACCTCCGAAGTGGTTTATTCGACTCAGGGCGCGGGCGAGTACGCCTTGTCCAACCGTGAAGTCATCGGCTTCGGCGGCACCGCTGCCTACGATTCGACCCTCAACGGCAAAGTGCTCGACCTGGCCATGCGCGAGGCGATCAATCGCCTGGTAGACGGGATGAACGCCGGGGCATGGAAACCGGGTAACTGATCAAGGTTGATGACAAGGAGCGGTAAAAGCATGTTCAAGACGTATGTGTCGTGGGCGCTGATGGCGTCGACATTGCTGGTCAGCGGCCTGTTGGCCGGTTGCGCTGGCCCGAAAACCCTTTACCAGTGGGAAAGCTACCAGCCGGAAGTTTACGAGTACTTCAAGGGTGAAGAACCCAAGGAAGCCCAGGCCGAAGCGCTGGAACGCGACCTGCAGAAGATCAAGTCCACCGGCAAGACGCCGCCGCCTGGCTACCACGCTCACCTGGGGCTGTTGTACCTGAGCATGGGCAAGGACGATCAGATGGTGCAGCAGTTCAGGACTGAGAAAACCCTGTTTCCCGAGTCGACGCCGTACATGGATTTTCTGCTTAAAAACGCCAAGACCGGAGACACCCAATGATCGCGCGTTCATTGAAACTGATGGCCGGGTTGCTGGCGCTGGCTGTGCTCGGTGGCTGCGTCAGCCCCAAGACCGTGGACTATTCGGCGTACAAGCAAGCCCGTCCGAAAACCATTCTGGTGCTGCCGCCGCTGAACAACTCGCCGGACGTCAAGGCGTCCTACAGCATGTTGTCGCAGGTCACGTACCCGTTGGCAGAAGCCGGTTACTACGTGCTGCCGATCACCCTGGTCGATGAGACATTCCGCCAGAATGGCCTGACCACACCGGCGGACATTCACCAGGCCCCGGCCAACAAGCTGCAGGAAATTTTCGGTGCCGATGCGGCGTTGTACATCACCGTGACGGACTACGGTACGCGCTACATGATCATCAGCAGCGAAACCGTGGTGACCGCCACCGCGAAACTGGTCGACCTCAAGAGCGGCACCACCCTGTGGACCGGCTCGGCCCGGGCTTCGAGCGAAGAGGGCGGCAACAACGGTGGCGGCGGCTTGGTTGGCATGCTGATTACGGCAGCGGTCAAGCAAGTGATCAACAGCGCCACCGACGCCGGTCACCCGATTGCCGGTGTGGCCAGTGCGCGCCTGCTGTCGGCCGGTCAACCGGCGGGCTTGCTGTACGGACCGCGTTCGCCGAAATACGGTACTGATTGAACCCAGTGAGATCGTTCCCACGCTGCGTGGGAACGATCAGTTAAGGGACGATCATTTGGTGACAGGCCAAAACCGCTCCCCACCCCCCGGCGCATCCGTCCACGCCTGCAACGACCGCGTCGGTAAATCGAAATAATCCCGGGTCCGCGCATAGCCATGCCCACCCATGCGCCCGATCGCATCCAGCCCCAGCTGATCGATGTACAAGGTTTTCGGGTCGATCAATTCGTCCCGCACATGCGCCATCAACACTTCCCCGAAGATAATTTCCCGCGACTGCCCGATGGACAGCGCCATCATCCGCCGACACTCCAACGCCACCGGCGCCTCGCCGATGCGCGGGCATTTGACCGTGGTGCCGGCAATCGCCGTCAGCCCCGCAGCCGTCAACTCATCGAAGCCGGGCGCGAAGGGCACCGCGCACACATTCATCGCCTCCACCAGCGCATCGCTGACGATGTTGACGGTGAATTCCTGATTGAGCTGGATGTTGCGGGTGGTGTCCTTGGGGCTTTGGTCGCCGTAGTTTTCCACGCCCAGCGCCAGGATCGGCGGGTCGGCGGACAGCGCATTGAAGAAACTGAACGGCGCGGCATTGATCCGGCCTTCGCCATCAATCGTGGTGACCAGCGCAATCGGCCGAGGCACCACGCTGCCGATCAGAATCTTGTATTTGTCCCGCGCACTCAATGTGCTGAAGTCGAAGCTTTGCATTGGCAGACATCTCTAAATAAGGGGATCGATTGCGCTCAACGGCGCGTCTGCGCTGTAGTCATCGGCGAACGGAATGGCCGGTTTGAACAGGGTTTTCCAGTCCGGTCGGCCCATGGCCCGGTCGCTGTGGCTGCGCATCAGTTTTTCGAATTGTTGTTGGGCCTGGCGTTGCAGAGCGGGGTAATCGATGCCCTGAACCTGGCCGTCTTGCATCACGCAGCGGCCGTCGATGTAACTGGCGATGCAGTCGTCACCGCGCCCGGCCAGCACCAGGTTTTTCAGCGGATCGAACAACGGCCCCAGGTGCAGGCCGCGAAGGCTGAACACCGTGATGTCGGCCTTGGCCCCGGTTGCCAGGCGACCGAGATCATCGCGGCCCAAGGCTTTCGCACCGCCGAGGGTGGCGGCGTTGTACATATCCAGCGTGGAGGTCAACGCATCGCCGCCCTCCATCAAACGGGCGATGTTCAACCCCTGGCGCATGTTTTCCAGCAGATCCGCCGGCCAGGTGTCAGTGCCCAAGGCGAAGTTGATGCCCTTGGCCCGATAGCGCCCAAACGAATTCAGTGCCTCACCGTCGCGAGCAAACACCACCGGGCAATGCACCAGGCTTGCGCCGCCATCCACCACCCGTTGCAGATCGTCATCGCCCGAGGTGTAGATGCCGTGGGGCAGCAGGCTGCGCGGGGTCAGCAGGTCCAGTTGCTGCAACCAGTGCAGCGGCGACACACCACGCAGTTGCTCGACCATCGCCACCTCGCCAAGCCCCTGGCAGCAATGCAAACGCATCGGCGCGCTCAATTCGCGACTCAGCGCAGCGGTGCGTTGCAGCAGCGCCGGGGTGCAGGTCTGGATGCGATCCGGCAACAAGGCGCCGCGAATCAAGCCTTGGTGCGCATCTTCGAAATCATGGAAAAACCGAACCGCCGCATCGAGTCCGGCCATTCCCCGGGCTTCATCCCAGTGATGCCCGAGGGTGCCATCGGCCCGCCAATAACTCATGCCGCTCATGTAGCAGGGGCCGAGGTAAGTGCGCAGCCCCAGTTCGGCCGCCACGCCGGCCACCGCTGCAAATTCGTCGTAGGTCTCGGCCCACTCGCGGTAGTACATCGAGGTGATTGGCAGGGCCGTGGTGATGCCGTTGCGGATCAACTGCGTGAAGGCGTAGCGGTATTTGAAGACTTCTTCATCGGGGTCGAAACTCTCGCGCGGACCGGCCGCCAGATAGTCCTCAGACCACATCCGGCCCATGTCGCGTTCATCGCCGTTGTCCAGCGTCAGCACCGTGGAATCCAGATCCCCGAGTGCGTCCAGATCGATGAAACCCGGGCCGATCAACGCATTGCCATAGTCGATCCACTGATCGACCGGCCCGGTAAAACCACGCCCGACAAACACAATGCGCGAACCTTCGAACACCACTTCGCCGTCGCGCCACAGCACATGCTGCGTGCCGTCGAAGCCGACCACGCAACTGGCCTTCAGACCGATGCATTTCACAAGCGGCTTTCCAGCAGCCGACCACCTGAGGCGATCAACTCACCGCCGCGATAAACCTGCCGCACGGGTCGAGAAACCACGGCTTCGCCCAAAGTCTGTACCGGCATCAGCAGGAAGTCCGCCGCTTGGCCGATCTCCAATCCATACCGTTCACAACCCAGCGCCCGGGCACCGTTCACCGTCGCCGCTTCGAACGCTGCGGCCAGTTCATCGTCCTTGTTCAAGTCAAAGCGCAAGGCCAGCAGCATTGCCCGTTCCAGCATGTCGCCGTTGCCCATCGGCGACCACGCATCGCGAATGCCGTCCGAACCCAGGCAGACATTCACGCCTGTTTCACGCAACGCAAGGAAAGGCGGCACCGCGCAATCGGCCGGCGCCGAACTCATCAGCGAAATGCTCAACGCCGCCAAGCGTTCGGCCAGCGGTTTGACCTGACTCCACGGCAACATCCCCAGGCAGTAAGCGTGACTGATCATCACCCGACCTTGCCGCCCGAAGCGCTCGGTGTAATCGGCGATCAACGCGATTTGCCACAGGCCCAGTTCACCTTTGTCATGCAGGTGAATGTCGACGCCACGGTCGAATTCGCTGGCCAGCTTGAACACGAAGTCGAGTTGCGCGACCGGGTCGTTGTCGATACCGCACGGGTCGAGGCCGCCGACGTTTTCCACGCCCAGCGCCATGGCTTCGCGCATCAGTTCGGCGGTGCCGGGGCGGCTGATCAGGCCGGTTTGCGGAAACACCACCAGTTGCAGGTCGATCAGGTCGCGGTAGATGTCGCGCAGTTGTTGCATGGCCTCGACATGGCGCAGGCCGAATTCCGGGTCGATGTCGACGTGGCAACGCATCGTCAGCGAGCCACGGGCGATGCAGTTTTCCAGCAACGCGCCGGCACGATGGGCGATGGGCGCGTCAACTTCACGCAGGACGCGGCGCTCGTTGGCGATGTAGTCCTTGAGGGTCGGGCCGGCGCTGTTCGGGCGCCAGGGTTGGCCCCACAGGGTTTTGTCGAGGTGGACGTGACTTTCCACCAGGGCAGGGGTGAGGAGCTGGTATTGGCCGTCAATGTCGGTGGCGGCCAGCGCGGTGTTGGAGGCCGGACGGCGTTCTTTGAACAGGCCGTTTTCCAGCAGCAGGTCTTCGGCTGTGGCGCCGTAGGGGCGCACGTTGCGTAGCCAGCGGGGTTGAGTCATTGCATACACCTCAAATTTGATGGTGGATTGGCCGGCGTCTTCGCGGGCAAGCCTCGTTCCTACAAGGATGCGCATTCCCCTGTAGGAACAAGGCTTGCCCGCCAAGGCCGCGCCTCGGTCTAAAGCCAGGCACTCAGCCCTTGAGCTTCGACCAAACCCGATCCTGCAGCTCCCGCGCCTTGTTGCTGCACTCTTTCTCCGGCCGCAAGCGCGAGGCGAATTCGTCGGGCATGTTGATGGCGTCCATGACTTTCCACTTGGCGTCGAGCAGCTTGTCGCTCTGGATGCCGTTGGCGTAGGCAATGGAATTGGACACGGCGGCGGCGTTTTCCGGTTTCATCATCCAGTCGATGAAAATCTTCGCGTTACCGGGGTGCGGTGCGCTTTTCGGCACGGCGAAGTTGTCCTGGAACATCGCCAGGCCTTCGCGCGGATACACGTATTTGATGGTGCTCTTCTGCAAGGTGGCGCGTGCGGTCGAGCCGTTCCAGTTCTGCATCATGATCACTTCACCGGAGGCCATGCGGTCGACGGTGTTGTCCGAGCTGTACATCTTCAGGAACGGTTTCTGTTTTTGCAGCAGTTCGAGGATGCGCTTGGCGTCCTGCGGGTTTTCGCTGCATTCGTCGACGTTCAGGTAATGGCTGGCGGCGTTGATCACGCTGCTGGAAGTGTCGAGGGCGGCGAGTTGCCCTTGCAGTTCCTTGCGCGGTTCGAAGAACTCTTTCCACGAATCGTCGAGCTTGCCGCCGGGCACGCGCGCGCTGTCATAGGAGAACCCGGTGGTGCCCCACAAATACGGTGCGGAGAACTTGCGGCCGGGGTCGAATACCGGATCGCGGAATGCGGGTTTCACGTATTGAAAGTTGGGCAGGGTGGAGGCGTCGATTTCCAGCAGCAGGTTCTGGTTGATCAAGGTGCGCATGATCGACTGCGACGGCACGATCACGTCATACGCCGCGCCACCGGCCTGCAACTTGGCCAGCAAGGTTTCGTTGCTGTCGTAGCCGTCCATGGTGACCTTGATCCCGGTCTCCTTTTCGAACTTGGCCAGCAGGTCGACCGGGTAATAATCGGTCCAGTTGTAGAAAAACAGTTCCTTGGGTTCGGCGGCGTGCGCGCCGAACGCAGTGAGTGCAGTGAAGCAGCTTAGGGCCAGACCGGCGACAGCGGGACGCATGCTTTTTGTTTTCATTCGAGAACGCTCCAGGCTCATTGTTGTTTACCGCGCTGTCCCAGCCAGAAGGCCAGCACCACCAGCACGATGGAAATCAACAGCATCAGGGTCGAGATCGCATTGATCTCCGGTGTTACGCCGGCCTTGATTGCCGAGAAGATGTACACCGGCAAGGTGGTCGAACCCGGGCCGGCGACGAAGAAGGTCATGATGAAATCGTCGAGGCTGACCACGAACGCCAGCACCGAACCGGACAGCACTGCCGGCCACAACAGCGGAAGCGTCACCCGGCGGAACACCTGCCACGGGTTGGCGTACAAGTCGTTCGCCGCCTCCAGCAGGCTCTTGTCCAGATCATTCAGGCGTGCGCGGATCGGCAGGTACGCGAAGGGAATGCAGAAGCCGATGTGCGCGACGATCACCGTCAGCAAACCGAGCTTGATTCCCAGCGCCATGAACAGCAGCAGCGTGGCCACGGCGGTGACGATTTCCGGCAGGATCAGCGGCAGGTTGATCCCGCCCTCGACCATCTTCTGTCCATAGAACGGCCGGTACGTCGCCAATGCCGCGAGCAGCGCAATCGCCGTGGCGCAGACCGTGGCGATGCTGGCGACGATGATCGAATTCAATGCCGCCGTCTGGATCGACGGGTTGGCCAGAATCCGTCCGTACCAGGCGAACGAAAACTCGGTCCACACCGTCGCCGAGCGGTTGGCGTTGAAGCTGTAGGCGATCAGGACGAAGATCGGCACGTACAGATAGGCCAGGATCAGCAGGCTGACTTCGCGGGTCAGTGGCAGTTTTTTCAGGTGCAGGGCGATCATGCGGTGGCTCCCCGACGTAGTGTTTTGGCAGCGCTGCGGCTATAGAGGGCGTAACCCACCAGCGACAGCAGCAGAATCCCCAGCAACAGGAACGACAGCGAACTGCCCAGCGGCCAGTTGCGCGCGGTGCCGAACTGCTGCTGGATCAGGTTGCCGATCATCAGCGTCTTGCCACCGCCGAGAATCGCCGGGGTGATGAAGGCCCCCAGGCTCGGCACAAACACCAGCAGGGCACCGGCAATCACCCCCGGCATCGACAGCGGCAGGATGATCCGCTTCAGCGCATGCCAGCGATTGGCACCGAGGTCGTAGGCGGCTTCCACCAGGCGCCAGTCGAGTTTTTCCAGGGTCGAATAGATCGGCAAAATCATGAACGGCAAGAAGCTGTAGACCAGCCCGACACAGACGGCGAAGTCGTTGTAGAGCAGGGTGATGCCGCCGGCCTGGGGGAACAGCGCGTTGAGGCTTTGCGCGACCCAGCCGTGCTCGCGCAGGATGATCAGCCAGGCGTAGTTGCGGATCAGCAGGTTGGTCCAGAACGGGATGGTAATCAGCAAGACCATGAGGTTGCGCCGACGCGGCGTGAGGCTCGACATCCACAACGCCACCGGAAAGCCGAACAGGAAACACAGCATGGTGGTGCCACCCGCCTGGAACACCGAGCGCAACAACGCCTGGGCGTAGACCCAGTTCAGTTCCAGTTCACCGTCGAATCCTTCCTGGAAAAACAGCTGCACGTAGCTTTGCAATTGCCAGTCGGCCTGCCAGTCGACGCCGCCATACACATTGCGCGGCAACAGGCTGATGTAGCCCATGATCCCCAGCGGAATCGCGATCAGCGCCAGCAAGGTCAGAATCACCGGGCTCAGTAACAGGGCGCGGTTGAGGGCGGGAGAAGTGCTGCTGACGCTCATCTCAGGCCTCCATCAACAGGCAGGCGTGGGGCGGCAGATTGACCGCCACGCGATCACCGACCACCCGGCCACGGTTCAGGCCTTCGTTGTTTTCGCGCAGCATGACCTTGATGTCGTTGTTCAAGCGGCACTGATAAAGCGTCGCGGTGCCGACATACAACACCGCTTCGATTACGCCGCGCAGGTGATGCGGTTGCGCCGGATCGACCAGTTGCGAACGTTCCGGGCGGAAGGCCAATTGCACCTTGGCGCCGTCGAAGCCTTGAGCCGGGCAAGGAATTTCCACCGGCATGCCGCTCGGCACGAAGAGTTTTTCGTTCTGCTGGCCGCGCTTGAGGTGGCCGGGGAGGAAGTTGATGTCGCCGATGAACTGGGCGACGAATTGATGTTGCGGGCGTTCGTAAATGTCGTTGGGCGTGCCGATCTGCAGGATCTTGCCGGCGGACATCACGGCAATGCGATCAGACAGCGTCAGCGCTTCTTCCTGATCATGCGTCACGAAAATGAAGGTGATGCCGGCTTCCTTCTGTACGCGCTTGAGTTCGACCTGCATTTCCTTGCGCAGCTTGAGGTCCAGCGCCGACAGCGGCTCATCCAGCAACAGTACTTTGGGTTTCGGCGCCAGGGCCCGGGCCAGGGCTACGCGTTGCTGTTGACCGCCCGACAATTCGGCCGGTTTGCGCCTGGCCAGGTGTTGCATTTGCACCAGCGCCAGCATCTCATCGACACGCTGGGCAATTTGCTTGTGATCAAGACCCTGCATCTCGAGGCCGAAGGCGATATTCTGCGCGACACTCATGTGCGGAAACAGCGCGTAGCTCTGAAAGACGGTGTTGACCCGACGCTTGAACGGCGGCAAATCGTTGACCGGTTCGCCCGCCAGACGGATCTCGCCGTCGCTGACATGTTCGAAGCCAGCGATGGTGCGCAGGAGGGTGGTTTTGCCGCAGCCGGAAGGGCCGAGCAGGGTGAAGAATTCGTTGTCGGCAATGTCGACTGATACGTTGTCGAGGGCTGGAGCCAGTCCCGGATCGTCGGAATACCGTTTAGAGACGTTACGCACTTCGATAGCTATTGGTTGACCCATAATGGTGCAATCCTCTAATTATTGTATGCAATATCTGGATGCAATCTACAAATAACCGGATTAATCTGCCCGTGCAACCCCCTTTTTCAAAGGCTGCTCATCGCCTGGGGCCGGTTGTTTAGCGCTAAAGGAGGGTTGAAATGACCGATAAGAAACTCGAAACCACGGTCGACCGCGTCTACCAAGGGGTTTACGAGGCGATCAGCAAACGTTCGTTGCGCCCCGGCATGAAGCTCGGTGAGGCTTCGCTGGCCGAACTTTTTAATGTCAGCCGCACGTCGGTTCGTGCCGCGCTCAAGCAATTGGAAGCGGATGGGCTGGTCACCACCGAGCCCAATAAGGGGGCATCGGTGTCGTTGCCCAGCGACGAAGAGATCCGTTCGCTGTTCGAAACCCGGCGGTTGATCGAGATCGGCATCGTCAGCGAACTCTGCCGTCGTCGGGACACCGCGGTGACCCAGGACTTGCGCGATCATTTGTTGCTGGAAGATGAAGCGCACCGCAGCGGCGACCACGAACGGCTGATTCATCTGCTCGGCGAGTTCCACATCAAACTCGCGCGAAGCCTGAACAACCCGGTGCTGCTGGACTGGTTCCAGAAGCTGATTTCCCGCGCCTCGCTGTACGCCGCCGCCCTCGACGACGACAGCCACGAGGCGTGCCGCGATGATGAACACCTTCGGCTGATCGAATACATCGAGGCCGGCAATCAAAGCGCGGCCATCGAGCTGACCTGCATGCATTTGAATGGTATCGAGAAGGCGATCCTCGACGTCGCCGCCACACTGAAAACCGGCTACCACCCGCTCAAGCACCTGATTGAGGTCTAGCGTTCGCCACAAGAGCCCGCACGGTTTGAATCGGCTAACCTCATATGAAACCATTGGCGTCGGCGATGCTCGAAACAAACGGGCACGTGCCGTCCTCGCACTGCGATCCCGCATTTCAGTCACTCACAGGGACAAAGAGCCAGTCGATGCAGTTTCTATCTGATAGCCACGGGTGTGCCGGCTGGAACGGTGAAATGGCCGGGCGCATCCGCGCGTTCGACTGGAGCCGGACCGAGCTTGGAAACATCGACACCTGGCCCGCCAGTCTGTGCAGCACGGTGCGGCTGATGCTCGCGTCGCCACTGCCGATGGTGATGCTCTGGGGGCGCGAGGGCTACATGATCTATAACGATGCCTACTCGACGTTTGCCGGTGGCCGCCATCCGTATCTGCTGGGCTCGCCGGTCGAGTTGGGTTGGCCGGAAGTGGCCGAGTTCAATCGACATGTGGTGGATACCTGCCTGGCCGGCGGCACCTTGTCCTATCGTAATAAATTGCTGGAATTGCTACGCGACGGGGTCCCCGAAGACGTCTGGCTGGACCTCTATTACAGCCCTGTCGCCGATGATGAAGGGCGCCCCGCCGGGGTCATGGCGATGGTCGTTGAAACCACTGAATATGTGATCTCCGAACGCCGGCGCCAGGAAGCCGAAGACGCCTATCGCGCCGACAACGAACGGGTGCGCCTGGCGCTCAATGCCGGGGCTTTGCTCGGCTCGTTCGTCTGGGACATCAAGGGCAACGTGCTGTCCGGTGACGAGCGCTTCGCCCGGACGTTCTCCTACCCGACCGAGCAGAACCTGGCCGACCTGCCCGCCGACATTGCTGAAGCCAAGATTCATCCCGACGACCGCAGCTGGGTCCAGGAACGGGTCAGTCAGTCAGTGGCGACCGGCGAGCCCTTCAACGCCGAGTACCGGGTCTTGCGCCCCGACGGCAGCTATTTGTGGGTGCAGGCGAGCGGCTGCTGCGAGTTCAACGAGCAGGGCGAGCCGTTCCGCTTCCCCGGCGTGTTGATTGACATTCATGAACGCAAGATTGCTGAAGAATCTCTGCTCAAATTCACCCGCAACCTGGAGCAGCGCGTGGCCGACGAAGTCGATGCGCGGCTGGCGGCTGAAGAGCAACTGCGCCAGTCGCAGAAGCTCGAAGCCATCGGCGGCCTCACCGGCGGCGTGGCCCACGACTTCAATAACCTGCTGCAGGTGATCGCCGGCAACCTGCACCTGCTGGCGCGGCATGAGCCGGACAACGCCAACGTGCAGCGCCGGGTCAGTGCGTCGATTGCGGCCGTCGAGCGCGGCGCCAAACTGTCTTCGCAATTGCTCGCGTTTGCCCGCCGGCAACCTTTGTCGCCGGCGGTGTGCGACCCACAACTGATATTCGAAGGGCTGGGTGAGCTGTTGCAACGGGCGCTGGGGGAAACCATCCAGATCGATGTGCAGGTGCCGCAAGAACCTTGGTACATCAACGTCGATCGCAACCAGTTGGAAAACGCCATTCTCAACCTGGCGATCAATGCCCGTGACGCCATGCAGGGCGAAGGGACCATTGAGCTGAGCGCCGGGAATGTCGCGCTCGATCGTAAATTCTGTGCCGGTAAGGGCATCGCGGCGGGCGATTATGTGCGTGTCGCGGTGGCCGACAGCGGCGCCGGTATGTCGCCCGAAATACTCGGGCAGGCGTTCGAGCCGTTTTTCACCACCAAGGCCGATGGTCAGGGCACGGGGTTGGGACTGAGCATGGTGTTCGGTTTCGTCAAACAGAGCGGCGGGCACATCGAGATCTCCAGCATCGTCGGGCAGGGCACTCGGGTGCAGCTTTACTTCCCGCGCAGCTTGCGTGCGTTGCCCAGTGAAACAACATTACGTAATTCACCCCGGCAGGGCGGGCACGAAACCATCCTGGTGGTGGAGGACAACGAAGCGGTGCGCAGCTCGGCGGTGGAATTGCTGAGCGAAGAGGGCTATCAGGTCCTGACCGCGGCCAACGGCGACCAGGCGATGCAGATGTTGCTGGAGGGCGTGCGGGTGAACCTGATTTTCACCGATGTTGTCATGCCCGGCCTGATCAAAAGCTCGGACCTGGCAGCCTGGGCCAAGGTGCAGAATCCCCCGGTGGCGGTGCTGTTTACCTCCGGCCACACCCGGGACATCATCTCGCGCAATCACCAGCTCAGCCCGGATACCCATCTGCTGAGCAAACCTTATGGGCCCGAAGCCCTGACACACATGATCCACACCGTCCTCAGTGGCTGACCACGCACACATTATGGGGGGTTGAATGATCGTTCCCTCGCCCTGCGCGGGAATGATCAGGTGGGAGCACGCTCGCTCCCTAGGATTTTGTGTTTTTTCTGCTATCCAATAAGGGCTCACGATGACTTCAACGCGTACCTCCAATCCTCCTTCCGGCATGGTCAGGGTACGCGGTGCCCGGGAACACAACCTCAAGAACATTGACGTCGACATTCCACGGGATGCCCTGGTGGTGTTCACCGGCGTCTCGGGGTCGGGCAAGTCGTCGCTGGCGTTTTCCACGCTGTACGCTGAAGCGCAGCGCCGCTATTTCGAATCCGTGGCGCCCTACGCGCGGCGGCTGATCGATCAGGTCGGTGTGCCGGACGTGGATTCCATCGAAGGCCTGCCCCCGGCCGTGGCCCTGCAACAGCAGCGCGGCACGCCGAGTACGCGGTCTTCGGTGGGCAGCGTGACGACGCTGTCGAGCCTGATCCGCATGCTGTACTCCCGGGCCGGGAGTTATCCGCCGGGGCAGCCGATGCTGTATGCCGAGGACTTCTCGCCCAACACGCCTCAAGGCGCCTGCGCCGAATGTCATGGCCTGGGCCGGGTGTATGAAGTCACCGAAGCCTTGATGGTCCCGGACCCGAGCCTGACCATCCGCCAACGGGCGGTGGCGTCCTGGCCCACGGCGTGGCAAGGGCAGAACCTGCGCGACATCCTGGTGACGATGGGCTACGACGTCGACAAACCCTGGCGCGATCTGCCGAAAAAGCAGCGTGACTGGATCCTCTTCACCGAGGAAACACCGACTGTTCCGGTGTATGCCGGGCTCACCCCGGAAGAAACCAAAGTGGCGCTCAAACGCAAAATGGAGCCCAGCTACCAGGGCACCTTCACCGGCGCCCGACGCTACATCCTGCACACGTTCAGCCACTCGCAAAGTGCGTTGATGAAGAAGCGCGTCGCGCAATTCATGCTCGGCAGTCCTTGCCCGTTGTGCGACGGTAAACGGCTCAAGCGCGAGGCGTTGTCGGTGACCTTTGCCGGCTATGACATCGGCGAGCTGTCGCAGATGCCGTTGCTGCAAGTGGCCGAGGTGCTGAAACCGGTGGCGGCCCACAGCTACCTTGAACAGGCCGATGAGGCGGGCGAGGTGTTGACTCACCGTCAGACCCGCGAGGCCCGTGAACAGCGCGTGGCCCACGGCGCCAGCGGCCATGCCAACGCGCCGGATGTGCGGCATACGCCTAACTTGTCGGTGGAGAAACGCCTGGCCGCGCAACGCATCGCCCAGGATTTACTGGAACGGGTCAGCACGTTGACCGATCTGGGTCTTGGTTATCTGGCGCTGGAGCGCAGCACGCCGACACTGTCGTCCGGCGAGTTGCAACGGCTGCGCCTGGCCACGCAATTGGGTTCGCAGTTGTTCGGCGTGATCTACGTGCTGGATGAGCCGTCGGCCGGTCTGCATCCGGCCGATGGGGAAGCGCTGTTCGAAGCGCTGCAACGCTTGAAGGCGGCTGGCAATACGTTGTTTGTGGTTGAACACGACCTGGAAACCATGCGCCGTGCGGACTGGCTGATCGATGTCGGCCCGGCGGCGGGTGAGCATGGCGGTCGGATCCTCTACAGCGGACCGCCACAGGGGCTGGCCGAAATCAAAGATTCCCAGACCCGCGCCTACTTGTTCGCCGAGCAAGTCACCGAAGCCAGAACCAGCCGCAAGCCGACCGATTGGCTGCGCCTGGAAGGCATCACGCGCAATAACCTGAACGACCTCGGCGTCGAGTTTCCCTTGGGGTGTTTTACCTCGGTGACCGGCGTTTCCGGTTCCGGCAAATCAAGCCTGGTCAGTCAGGCCTTGCTCGAGTTGGTGGGCGCGCATCTGGGGCGCGCGACCAGCGCCAGCGAACCTGAAGAGTTGAGCCTTGAGGACGATGCGCCACAAGTCAGCGGCGGTCAGGTCACGGCGGGGCTGGAATCGATCAAGCGCCTGGTGCAGGTCGATCAGAAACCCATCGGCCGCACGCCGCGCTCGAACCTGGCGACCTACACCGGGCTGTTCGACAACGTGCGCAAACTGTACGCCGCCACCCCCCAGGCGCAGGCCGAGGGCTACGACGCCGGGCAGTTCTCGTTCAACGTCGCCAAAGGCCGTTGCCCGACGTGCGAAGGCGAGGGGTTTGTCAGCGTTGAGTTGCTGTTCATGCCCAGCGTCTATGCACCGTGTCCGACGTGCCATGGCGCTCGCTACAACCCCGAGACGCTCGCGATCGTCTGGCAAGGTCTGAACATTGCCCAGGTCTTGCAATTGACCGTGGACGAAGCGGTCGAGGTGTTCGCCGAGCAACCGGGCATTCGCCGTTCGCTGGAAGTGCTACGCGACATCGGCCTGGGCTATCTGCGCCTCGGCCAGCCAGCCACGGAACTCTCGGGTGGCGAAGCCCAGCGCATCAAACTGGCCACCGAGCTGCAACGCAACCAGCGCGGGGCGACGTTGTATGTGCTCGACGAACCCACCACCGGCTTGCATCCAAGGGACGTTGACCGGTTGCTCGAACAGTTGAATACGCTGGTCGCGGCGGGGCACACGGTGATTGTGGTGGAGCATGAAATGCGCGTGGTGGCGCAGAGTGACTGGGTGATTGATATCGGGCCGGGGGCGGGGGATCAGGGCGGCAAGATTGTCGTTGCCGGCACGCCGCAGAAAGTCGCCAAGAGCAAGAAGAGTAGGACTGCGCCGTTCCTGGCCCGGGTCCTATGATCGTTCCCACGCGTGGGAACGATCAAAATACGGTTATCGTTCTTCGCGGGTAAGCCTCGCTCCTACAGGATCGATGTCAGGCGCAGTCGAGCGAGCGTCGGACTTTGTCCAACAGCTCATTGATCTGAAACGGCTTGATCAGCATCTCCATGCCATCGCCGAGGAATACCTGGCGATTGATCGCGTTCTCCGCGTAGCCGGTCATGAACAGGATCGGCAAGCCTTCGCGCCAGCCTCGGGCGACATCGGCCAGTTCCCGGCCGTTCATGCGCGGCAGTCCCACATCCGTCAGCATCAGATCAATCGAGGGGTCGTTCTGCAGGCGTTCAAGGGCGCCTTCGATATCGCCCACCTGCGTGCAGCGGTACCCGGCATCCACCAACACCTCGGCAACGAACATGCGCACCGACGGCATGTCTTCGACAATCAGTACATGCTCGCCCGCGCCCTGTTGATCGACGGTCGCCGGTTCCGCTTCCGTGGTGGTCGGGTCGGCGCTGGCGGGCAACATGATCGTGACTTCGGTGCCGCGACGGGCCACGCTGCGGATGTGCGCATCGCCCCCCGATTGCCGGGCGAACCCGTAAATGCTCGACAACCCCAACCCGGTGCCCTGGCCCAGTGGCTTGGTGGTAAAAAACGGGTCGAACACCTTGTCGATCACACTGTGTTCGATGCCCGTCCCGTCATCGCGCACTGACAGGGCGACATATGCCCCGTCCGCCAGTTTCAGGTCGCCGTGGGAATACGCCGCATAGGTGCTGACCCAGATATTTCCGCCTTGGGGAAGGGCGTCGCGGGCGTTGATCACCAGGTTGAGCACGGCGCTTTCCAGCTGGATCGGGTCGACCAGGGCAATCGCGGCCTTGGAGGTCAATTCGAGTTTCAGCGCAATGTGTTCGCCGATGGTGCGCACCAGCAATTCTTCGAGGGAACGGATGTGTTCGTTGATGTCCACCGGACGCGTATTGAGCGGTTGCTGGCGCGCGAACGCCAACAAGCGATGGGTCAGCGAGGCGGCGCTCATGGCCGAGTTCAGCGCCGCTTCGGCATAGAACTGGACCTTGTCGGTACGCGAATCGGCCACCCGTTTCTGGATCAGTTCCAGGCTGGTGATGATGCCGGTCAGCAGGTTGTTGAAGTCATGGGCGATGCCGCCCGTCAGCTTGCCCAGTGCGTCCATTTTCTGCACTTGCAGCAACTGGCTCTCGGTGCGCACGCGTGCGGCGATCTCGTGTTCCAGTTGCGAGGTGGCATCGTCGAGACGGGCCAGGTGCGAGCGCTCGCGATGGCGATGCTCGGTGACGTCTTCGACGAATACCAGGCTCAGTTCAGGGGTGCGATACGGCGAAATCTGCCACTCGGTTTCCCGCAGCTCCCCGTCGATGCGCATATTCAGCGTGCCTTTCCAGCGTTCACCCGCCGTCAGGCGCACCCGCAATTCATCGAGGATCGACTCCTGTTGCTCGGCGAAGCATTCACGCAAGCTCTGTGGATCGCGATTGTCCTGAATCAGTCGGGCGAAGGCGTGATTGCATTCGTGGACTTTGAATTGCGCGTCGAGCACCGCGATGGGGGCCGAGACGTTGACGAAAATCTCCCGAAAACGCGCCTCGCTTTCTCGCAGGGCGTTTTCCGTTTCACGCACCCGCAGCAGGGTGCGCAGGGTGGCCAGCAATACGTCCGGGTCCACGGGATGGATCAGGTAGGCATCGGCCCCGGCGTCCAGGCCAGTGATGATGTCGCCGGTCTGGATCGACGCCGCCGACACGTGAATCACCGGCAACAGCGCCGTGGCCGGCTCCGAACGCAGCTTGCGCACGATATCGAAGCCACTCATGTCCGGCAGGTTGACATCCAGGATCAGCGCGTCGATCAATTCGCTGTCGATCAGCGCCAGGCCGTCGCCGCCGGTCCCGGCTTCGAGCACGAGGTAACCGTGGCGTTCCAGGCGTCGACGCAGGGCATAGCGGGTGGCGACGTTGTCATCGACGATCAACAGGCGGATGTCACGTTTCATCGGCGGGCTCCATGGCGATGGCCAGCGGGATGATCACGAAAAAGGTCGAGCCGACCCCGGGCGTGCTTTCTACCCCGACGTCGCCTCCCAGCAGCGCGGCGAAGCGTTTGCACAAAGACAAGCCCAGACCAGTACCGCGCAAGCGTTTCTGCAAGGGCGAATCGACTTGGGAAAAGTCCTCGAACAATGCGCCATGTAGCTCGGCAGCGATACCTATTCCTGTATCCGTGACGGCAAAGCGCACGTGGCTGGAGCCTTCGAGCGAGGCCGAGACCCGCACTTCACCGCGTGTGGTGAATTTCAGCGAGTTGGAAATAAAGTTGCGCAGGATCTGCGCGAGCTTCTTGTCATCGGTGTACAGGCGCGGCAGGCCAACCGGTTCTTCAAAGATCAGGTCCACGGCGGATGCATTGACGATCGGGCGAAACATGCCGCGCAGGGCGGCAAACAGGTCGAACATGTCGAACCAGGCGGGCGAGATGGTGATGCGCCCGGCCTCGATTTTCGCCAGGTCGAGCAAGTCGTCGACCATGTCGCTCAGTTCCCGCGCGGCCGTGCTGACGAACGCGACCTGTTTGTGCTGCTCGGGGCTGAGCGGGCCGTCGAGTTCATCGGTCAGCAGGCTGGCGATGCTCAGGATCGAGCCCAGGGGCGTGCGAAACTCGTGACTCATGTAGGACAGGAAGCGGCTCTTGAGGTCCGACGCCTGACGCAATTCTTCGGCCTGGTTGTCGAGTTCGGCGTAGAGCGCGAGCACGCCCTGATTGGTTTCGTCGAGCTCTTCGCGCAGCGCCGTGGCTTCACTTTGCAAGCGCTCGATCAATGCCGATTGTTCTTCGATCGGCAGCAGGGGCGATTCAGCCATGGGCAGCCTCCAGTGCAACGACCAGTACCGTTACATCGTCCCGGCCGCGACAGAAGTCGCGATGCAGGACCGCGGCGATCACGGCGGGATGGCGGTACACCAGGCCGGGGTAATCGTGGAGGTTCCAACGGGATTGCAGGCCGTCGCTGTACATGATCAATAGATGTCCGTTCACATGAGCGTAGTCAAAGGGTTGGGCTTTGCGGTATTGCCCGCCGACGATTCCCGGATGGGACGCCAGGCCACGGGACTTGTCCGCACTGATCAGGCTGCCGCCGATATTGCCGATACCGGTGAATCTCAGCGTACCGAGGTGACCGTCGAACTGCGCAATCGCCAGCGCACCGCCGCGGGTGCCTGTCATGGCCTGGTGAATGTCTTCGAGCAGGTACACCGGCGAGGCAAAAGGGGCCAGGGCGAAAGCTTTTTCACCGGCGCGGGCGGCGCGTTCGGCTTCTTCGCCATGACCCAGGCCGTCGATCACCAACGCGCTGAGGTTCGCCCCGTCAAACGCCAGGTGCCAGACATCGCCGCACGCCGGGTCGTTGTGCAGCGAGTGCTGGCTGATGCCGATGCGCAAGTCGGCGGCCTTGCTGGCGCGTGGGTATAACCGGGCCAATAACACGGTGCCGCGCGAGTCGGTATGAACATCGAAGACTTCCGCCTGGCGCGACACTGCCCCCAGGCCAATGCCCTGCGTACCGCCCGTGGAAAACCCGTCCGTCATGCACGCCTGCAGGTCAAAGCCTTGGGCACGGTCCACTGCGAGTATCTCGATGCCGTTGGCGCTGCTGCCCGGCAGGATGCGCAGGTGCAATTCGCCCCTGGCCGCATGCTTGAGCACGTTGCTGGCCAATTCAGTGGCCACCAGTGCCACGCGTCCGGCATCCGTCGCGTCGAAACCGTTGTCTTCGGCGAGCTTCTGCGCCGTGCGCCGGGCATGGCCGATCTGGCTGCTGTCCTCGATCAACAGCACTTGGGTCAGCGACCCCCCGATGTTCATGTCCATCGGGTGATCGTGATGCGAGTGCCCTGTCCGGGTACGGTGTCCAGTTCGAACTCATCCACCAGCCGTTTCGCGCCGGTCAGGCCAAGGCCCAGGCCGCTGCCGGAAGTCCAGCCGTCGGTCATTGCCAGTTTGATGTCCGGGATGCCCGGGCCTTCATCTCGAAACGTCAGGCGCAGGCCGACCCGCGAGTTTTCGTCGAGGATCTGCCAGTCCATGTCGCCACCGCCGCCATAGACCATGGTGTTGCGCGCCAGCTCGCTGACGGCGGTCACCAGTTTGGTCAGGTCGATCAGGCGCATGCCGCACTCGGTGGCCAGCTTGCGCGCCGTCTGCCGGGCCAGGACCACGTCCTGCTCGATTTGAATGGGCTGAGTGCCGCTGCTGCGCAGGGTCATTGCTCGCGTACTCGTTCCTGGAGCAGTTTCATCCCGCGCTCGACGTTCAGCGCGGTGCTGACGCCGGGCAAGGTCAGCCCGAGCTCTACCAGCGTGATCGCGACCGCAGGCTGCATGCCGACCAGCACGGTCTGGGCATCCATGATTTTCGACAGGCCGGAGATGGTGCCGATCATTCGACCGATAAACGAGTCGACCATGTCCAGCGCCGAGATGTCGATCAACACGCCGCGAGCGGAAGTCTTGCTGATGCGTTCAGAGAGATCGTCCTGGAGCGTGAGGGCAAGCTGGTCATGCATGTCGACCTGAATGGTCACCAGCAGGAAGTCGCCCATCTGCAAAATCGGAATGCGCTCCATCGTCTTAAACCGTCTTGCTGACGGTGATTCCCAGACGGGTCAGGGCCAGTTTCAGGGCATCGGCCAGGTTGGCCTTGGTGACCACGCCTTGCAGGTCCAGCCCCAGGTGAACGATGGTCTGTGCGATCTGCGGACGCACGCCGCTGATGATGCAATCGGCGCCCATCAGGCGAATTGCAGTCACGGTTTTGAGCAGGTGCTGAGCCACCAGGGTGTCAACGGTCGGCACACCGGTGATGTCGATGATGGCGATTTCCGAGCCGGTATCGACGATGCGTTGCAGCAGCGATTCCATCACCACCTGGGTGCGTTGCGAGTCCAGGGTGCCGATCATCGGCAGGGCGAGGACGCCATCCCAGAGCTTGACCACCGGGGTGGAGAGTTCCAGCAGTTCTTCCTGCTGACGCTTGATCACTGCTTCGCGGGATTTCTGGAAGGTACGGATGGTGTGCATGCCCAGCGCGTCGAGCAGCTCGGACACTTGCCAGAGCTGTTCGGCCAGTACCCCAGGATTTTCTTTGTAGTGGGACTGCAGCAGGGAAAACAGCGGACCTTTCAGTGAAAAAATGAAACTGGCGGTCTGGTGCGAATCCTGGCCGAGCAGGGCGCGGCTGTGGGAGAGTTTTTCGAGGAACTGACGAGCCTCATCCCAACCCGGCGCGGCGATGTTGGGACCGTTGCCGTTTTCCAGGCCCGCGGTCACCAGTTGCAGAAAATCCGAGGTTTGCTGCTTGAGATCGTGGTCTTTGACATTACGATTGGCACCACCGGCTTCCAGGCTCTTGATCCATTCCCCAAGCAAATACGTGTGGTTGTTTTTCATCGCGTCGAGTGTGTTGATCTGCATTGCTGCCATGTCCTTGTGCTCCTGAAAGATGGCGGGCCGATTCCCCAAAAACGATCGACCCGAATCAGTGACATTTGCCGTCTGAAATAGTTGTTCGTCCCGACAAGAATTTTTCGTCCTGGCCGGCATTTGCCCGGTAACTCTAGTCGGCACTGCCGCAGACGGCGATTTTTTGACCTTGAGCCTGACGTTGCCTGTCCATTGGATTGAACCCCTGTCCCGGGGTGGCTTCGAACCTTTAAGCCCCCGGCTGTTTGAATCGTGGGCTGGCCGTTACGAGCGAGGTGTGTATGAAAGACGAATCGACACAACAACAGGATCAATCGGGGATGCCGGTCGACCGCAATGACCCGGCGATTGACCCGCAGACGCCGGGTGAGGGTGCGCCAGGCGGTCAGCGTCAGAGCCAATCCTCCGACTCAGAAAGCGCTGACGCAGCGGTGGATCAGAAGAACCGCCATACCGACAATGACAACGAGTTCAGCCCCGGCTTCAAACCGAATCCCGACCGGCCGAAACCCGGCGATGACACGGATGCCGACATCGATACCGATGGCGGCTAGTGCCGGCAGTATGCAGAAAGGCCGCATCCATCGATGCGGCCTTCTTTTTACCGGTTATTTGCTGGGGTGGGCGGCCTGGAGCTCTTTCGCCATCTCCAGGTGTTTTTCCAGTGCCGGCAGCATTTTTTGCGCGAAACCTTTCAAATCGGTGGCGCCTTTGACCTTGTCGTCCGTCACTGTGTTGGCCTGTTTTTCGAACAGCTTGATCGTGTCTTCGTGGGCCTTCACTTGGTTATTGGCGTAGGCCGCGTCGAAGGACTCGTCCCGCATCTCGAGGATTTTTTCCTTGGCCTGTTTGACCAGCGTCGTCTCGTCCGGGACCTCGATGTCATTCTTTTTCGCCAGGGCCGCCAGTTCATCGTTGGCCTTGGAATGATCGGTGATCATCATGTTGGCGAATTTCTTGATGTCGGCCGATGAGCTTTTTTCCAGCGCCAGTCGGCTGGTCTCGATTTCCGCAATGCCACCTGCGGCTGCGTTGTCGACAAAGTCATTGGAAGTGGCAGCAAAAGCTGTGCCCATGCTGGTGCTCAAGGCGACGGCCAGGGCGAGATGGCGCAGGGTGAATCCGTCCATTGGTCATTCTCCACACAGGTTCGGGTTAGCGATCGAGGTGATCGTTATTCAATGGAGGCAGGCGCTGCGCTAAAGGTTTTATCGGGTTTGCGCCAGGACGACGAACGGACACCGCTGGTCTGATAGGCGGTCGACAGAACCGGCCAACCGAGGCCATTCTGATAGTTGGCGAACGCAATCGATCGCGTTTGCTGCCGATCAACAAACGGAGGTGTTCCATGCCGGTGCCACACGACCTTTATCAGGACCTGAAACTTTCAAAGGAAGATATCCAGCAAAAACGCTCCAAGGATCCGTTACTGGATTCACTGATCAACAAGTATTCGCAAGCGGACGCCGAGGTAGTAAAGGCTGAAACCGCAAAATCGGATGCGCCCAGCGATGACGCACTGAAGAAGCTCAAGGAGACGCGCGTGCAGGTTAAGCAAAAGATCGTTGACCGGCTCCAATCGCCGTCCTGACACGCCTTGTCCACCCACCGACAACCGGTGAATGAAAAATTGGAACGGTGATCAAGACCGGCACCTCGAAAGATCAGAGTCCGACCTTTTCGACTCCTTGCGAGGTGCCTTATGAACGAGCCCAGATTTCCAAGCGAAGAGCAGGGCGGGTACGACCCGATTCCGACTCATCCCGAACCGCTAAGCCCCGGCCGCACGACGGTCAATCCCGAAGACGAGCCGGGCATCGACGAATTGCCGAACAACGAAGGCGTGCGCCCGCTGGATGAAGACGACTCCACCGCGATGGACCCTGAGCGGGTGCTTGAAGAGACGGACAATGCCGTGCGCGATAACGAGATAGATCCCCGCTAGCCAAAACCACCACATACCCCCTGTAGGAGCGAGCCTGCCAGTCAATATCACTATTGAATGGCAGACTGCCCGCGCGAGCAGGCCCGCTCCCACATTTTTGGTGTGCGTTATTTCTGGAGCGCGGTGTTCAGGGGCAGGCGCGCCATGTTTTTTGCCTTCAACGAACCCAGGTACAACCAGTCCCCATACTCGCGCACTGTCGTGATCGGCGAGTAATTACCGGTGCTCGCATCCTGCAGGTTGGCAATCACCTTGCCGTCCAGGTCCAGACCCAGCGCAAAGGCGCGCTTTTCCACGGGTTTGGGCAGTACCGTCAATGCCCGAACAATCATTTTGCGCACGAACGGGTGCTGCGCCGTGGCGTCGAGCAGCGCATTACGGGGTGCGTAGAGCGCCACCCAGAAACGGTCGCGGCCATTGAACGCGAGGTTGTCCGGCAACCCCGGCAGATTGTCGATAAATACATCGTGGGTTCCGGCATTCGGCCCGCTCAACCAGAAGCGGATGATGCGGTAAGCGCCGGTTTCGTTGACCAGCACAAAGCTGTCGTCCGGGCCCAGCGTCACGCCGTTGGCAAACTCCAGCGTGTCCAGCAACACCGTGGTCTTGCCGGTCTGGAAGTCGTAACGCAACAAACGGCCGTCGCCCCCGTGCTCGATGATTGCCTCGCCATCCTTGCCGTAGCCCCAGCGGCTGGAAGCGTCGCTGAAATAGGCGTAGTGCCCGGATTTATCGATGGCCACGTCATCGGTAAACCCGAAAGGCACGCCGCCGGCCGAGGTGGTCAGCGGGATCAACCGGCCCTGGGCATCCAGGGACAGCAAACCCTTCACGCCGTCAGCGATGACCAGCAACCCGTTCGGGTGCCGCGCCAGGCCCAGAGGCCGGCCGCCGGTATCGGCCAGCACTTTGGTGTCCTTGCCGTCGAGGCTGGTGCGGATCAGCCGGCCGTCGTGCAGCCCGGTGATGAGCACGTTATCTTCCAGCAGCAGCGCCTCGGGCCCTTCGATGTCCGCCGGGCCGACACGCTCCACCCCTTTGAGCCGCTGATTGTCGGCATACACCCCGCTGGTCAGGGAAGGCGCCGGCGGCGGTGTCCAGGCCACCGGCCGAACCTTGGTCGGGAACAACAATAGAAAAGCCCCCAGGACAATGATCAGCAGCGACAACAGATGGCGAAACCTGAAGGCGCTTCTCACACGCTGACTCCTGCCGGATTCAGGTTTTTCTGCGCCATGTCACGCAACGCCAGCATCGATGCTGCGGACTCACGCTCGATACGTCGCTTGAGCAGCAATCGATTGGTGATGCGCATCGCCAGGCCCGAGAATTGATACTCCAGGGTCCGTACAAAACGTGTGCCTTCGCCCTGCGCCTCGCATTCGTAGGTCACGACCAGCGACAACCCGTGATCACCGCGCGCCCAGGCACTCCAGCGGCGTCCTGGCAGGTATTCGTTGACTTCCCAACTCAAGTGCCCCGCGCGCCCGCCGGCACTGATGTCCTCCTCGAACCGCAGGCCGGCATGCAGCGGCCCACCCTGGCCCTCGACCTTCAGGGACGACGGATGCCACTCCGGCCAACGGGTGACGGTGCTGGCATAGGCGAGCACGTCAATCGGAGTTCCAGCGATAGCGATCTGGTGCTGCATGCGGGTCATGGTCGTACTCGTCAGGGGGGCAGGCACCGGCTCCCAGTACAGGGTGCCGAACAGGTAGTCCATCAGCGGGAAAACGATATTGAAATTGCGTTCCTGCATCAGCTCGCGGCGGTGATGCAGTTCATGCAGGCGGCGCATCTGGCGGATCCACGGTAGGCGCGTGACCGGGTTGTCCGGCGGTAAATGCTCGCAGGCATGGAACACCTCGTACATCAGGTACCCGAGGACCAGACAGCCACCAAACAATCCGGCGACGTTGGCATTGACCTGCTTGAACAGCCACCAGGCGGGCAGGGTGAAGACCACGGTGTGGATCACGATCAGCCAGGCTGGAAACAGAATCACCCGCCAGTCCCGGGCAGTATCGTAGGTCATGTGGCCGGGGGCGAAAAAACTGTGATGGTCGCCGGCATGGCGGGCGTAGAACATCCGCGCGAAGCTCTTTTTGTGATGCCCCAAGTGCCGATGCACCAGGTACACGCCGAAGTTGAAGAACAACAGCGTCAACGGCACTGTCAGCCATTCCAGCGGCCGGACCTGATGCACAGTGCTCCAGAACCCACCGATGGCCAGCACGCCGAACAGCAGCACAAAGGCCCCGTGCAGCCAAGGGTTGTAGCGCGGATGGATGTCAGCGCGATAGCGGTCGCGGAATGCCTGGGTGGTTTGCCTCACTGCGTTCACCTCTGCTTATTGTTATCACCAGCAGATTAGCTGATCTGCCCGCGCAAGCTTGAGCAAACCTGGATGACACAAGCGCCATGATCCGGTGTATTCAGGTCAGCGGATTCCAGCGCTGGGACCAGTCGTCGTCGATCTTGATCACTTCACGCAGTAAATCGAAGGCCCGTTGCAGGGTCGCCGAGTCGCGATCCCGCGAGTAAACCAGGTAGGTCGGGTAACTGAATTCCGGGGCTTTGGGCACGGGCTCCAGCACGCCGCTTTCGAGGTAGCTCTGCACCACGCGTGTACGGAAGTAGCCGCTGCCGCCGTTTTCCAGAATGTATTGCAAGGCCAGGGGGCCGAGGTTAAAGCTCAGGGCGGCCTTGGCTTTTTCCGGCAGGGCGGCATCGTGCTGGCGGCGGAAGTCCGGACCCCAGTCGATATACACATAAGGATCGGGCTGCCCGGCGAGGCGTACCAGGATGAGTTTTTCTTCGAGGATCTGCTCGACTTGCAGGCGCGGCCAATATTCGGGCTGATAAACCAGCGCCGCGTCCAGCACCCCCAGTTCCAGTTGGCGCAGCAGGGTCTCGCCGTCGCGGATTTCCATGCGCAAGGCGTGACTGGGAATCTTCTCGCGCAGTTCGCCGGCCCAACTGAGCATCAGCGGATTGCACAGACTGACCTCGCCGCCAATGTGCAGCACATCGCGGTAACCGTCGGGCAACGGCAAGTCCCGCCGCGCGGCTTCCCAGGTCTCGACCAGTTGATTGGCGTACACCACAAAGGCCTCGCCATTGGGTGTCAGCCGCGCGCCGGCACGGTTGCGCACGAATAACGTGCTGCCCAGCTGGCTCTCGAGTTTTTGCACGCGCGCCGTGATTGCGGTCTGGGTGACGTGAAGTTTTTCCGCCGCGGCAGCCAGGCTGCCGTGGCGAACAATTTCCAGAAAGGTGCGAGCGAGATCAATGTCCATGGGGCGGCCGGTGCGGGAGGTGCCGGCATTGTAAACGGATCTGCGGGGGCCGGCTTATGTAGCAGCGGCCAACGGCTGCGTCCGGCTGCGCTGGCGTGCCCACTGCGCCACCAGCCGCACCGGTGTGCCGCACGCCTTGCGCTTGAACACAAAATGTCGGCACTTCTCGGCGAACTGTTTGCGGTCGTGCACCATGTCCAGTTCCATCGCCGCCAGCTCGGCGTTTCTGCAGTGCTGCATGAGTTGCGTGTCGAGCCGGCTCTTGCGCTCGCGCACAGCGGCATACGCCGGATCGGTCAGCGCATTGCCCGCCCGTTGCAACAACCACCGGCCGAACGCGTCCGGACAGCGTGGGCCGATTTCCTGAACCATGCCCAGTTGCATGGCATGCGTCGCGCTGACCGGCAGGCACTCCTCGCAAAGTTTTTCCGCCATCCGCGGACCGACGGCGCGGGGCAGGCTGTAGGTCCAGTATTCAGAGCCGTACAGCCCCATGGTTTTGTAGTGCGGGTTGAGGACGATATCCGCGCGGGCGAAGACAATATCTGCGGCCAGCGCCAGCATCACGCCGCCGGCCCCGGCACTGCCCGTCAGGCCGCTGACCACCAGTTGCCGGGCGCTGAGCATTTCTTCGCAGACGTCGTCGATCGCCTGGATATTGGCCCAGGCCTCCAGCCCCGGCGCCTCGGCAGCCTGGATCACGTTGAGGTGCACGCCATTGGAGAAACTGCCGCGCCCACCCTTGATCAGCAGCACCTGGGTATCTCGGGTCTTGGCCCAGCGCAGAGCGGTGACCAGCCGCTGGCATTGCTCGGTGCTCATGGCGCCGTTATAAAACTCGAAGGTGAGCTCGCCGACAGTCCCCGATTCACGGTAGCGGATCGGTTGATAGGTTTCGGTGTCAGGGGACGAGGCGATCGATCCGTGGAGGATGGGCACGTTATTCAGTTGAGCAGCGAGTACATGCCGGGCAGGACGTTTGAAGGTTTCTTCGCCCGGCCGGGGTTTGCGTCGCATCGAACCGATCCACACACTGTGATCGCCGGTGGCGACCAGTACCGCGTCGTCGCGCACCGCCAGAATGTCTCCAGGTGTGCCGCTGCGTGAGTCCAGATGGGCGTCGTACACGTAATACTGACCACCTGCCAGGCTCGCCAATACGCCAGGTTGCCCGTCCGCTGCGTCGATGCAGCGTTTGATGAATCGCGAGCAGTCATGCCAACCGAAGGTCCGATCAGCCTGGTTCATGTTCGGCTGCAAGTGGCCCATCACCCGGGGATGATGTTCGACCGGTACGGGCTCATAACCGTCGATGAATTTGTCCACGACATCACGAATGCAGCGGATCGCCGCATCGCTGACCGGGCCGTTATACAGCTCGGATTTGCGCAGGCCTTGGGGGAGGTTGAATTCGCACGTAGACCAGACCGGCCCGGCATCCATGTCTTCCACGGCTTGAAGCGCGGTGACACCCCAGCGGGTCAGCTCACGGGTAATGGCCCAATCCAGTGCGCTGGCGCCCCGGTCACCGACAATGCCCGGATGGATAATCACCACCGGGCGATCACGGTTGCTCCACAGGAGTTGCGGCACCCGGTCCTTGAGGAAGGGGCAAATCACCAGGTCGGCCCCCGACTGCTCAATCTGCTCGCAGACAGCTTCTTCGTCGGTGAACAGCACTACGCTGGGGCTATGTCCCAACTCGCGCAATTCGAGCCAGGCCCTTTGGCTCAGACCATTGAATGCCGATGACAACAGGATAATGTTGAGTGAACGCATGTTTGACTCTTCCTTGAGAATGGCCGGCCATCAGCCTCGAATAAGCCTTCATTGGCTTTCGATGCAAGTTAGGGTGCGGGAATGACAGGCGCTGGACCTTGATGTGGGTCAAACCATTCCGACTTGCTGTCAGTTGAAAGAATAGGGCCGACGTCCTTGTGCTGGCACCTGTAAGAACTAACAGTTTTTTAGACGAGTTTGCGATGTCGGCGGTCGCTAAAGAAGGGGGGATTCGCGAGTGCGGCTACAGCCTGGGAGTCATGCCTGAGGCAGACCCCCAGTGGGTGTGGGGGAATCATTGTTCAAAACGCAAAACACGAACAGCCAAACGCGCCCCAGAACCCCTGAAAGTCGCTGACCGGCGCTGACGACAATCGCGCCCGCTCGTGGCTGTGCGCATGCACCGCGCACGCGCCGATGCATTGATGCACCTGCGCCGTCAGTGGCGCCACGGGTTTCCAGTGGCCCGGCACCTTGGCGACGGGCGACCACTCGGGCACCACAGGAATCGGCGGCGGCCCGAGTTTTTCAAACTCGACGCTGCCGTAGACGATCTTGCCGTCGACAATGGTCAGCACCGACTCGATCCATTTGATCGCTTCATCGTCGATGTGGAAATAGTCCGCCGACAGTGCAATCAGATCCGCCAGTTGCCCGACCTTGATCTGGCCTTTCTTGCCTTGTTCGGACGAAAACCAGGCGCTGCCGTGGGTGAAGAGTTCCAGCGCCGTATCGCGGCTCAAGCCTTGCGGGTACAGTTCCAGTCCGCCAACGGTGCGGCCGCTGACCAGCCAATACATCGATGTCCAGGGGTTGTAGCTGGACACCCGCGTGGCATCGGTGCCGGCCCCCACCGGAATACCTTCTGCGAGCATGCGCGCAATCGGCGGCGTGTGTTCGGCGGCTTTGGCGCCATAGCGGTCGACGAAATATTCGCCCTGGAAAGCCATGCGATCCTGAATGGCGATGCCTCCGCCCAAGGCTTTGACCCGCTCGATGTTCCGCGGGGTGATGGTTTCCGCATGATCGAAAAACCACGGTAAACCGTCGAACGGGATGTCGCGATTGACCTTCTCGAACACGTCGAGCATGCGGCTGATGGATTCGTTGTAGGTGGCATGCAGGCGGAATGGCCAGCGCTGTTCCACCAGATGCCGCACCACCGGTTCCAACTCCTGTTCCATGGTTTGCGGCAAGTCCGGGCGTGGTTCGAGGAAGTCTTCGAAGTCGGCCGCCGAAAACACCAGCATTTCCCCGGCACCGTTGTGCCGCAGGAAATCGTCGCCCTGGCCGTAATGGGAGGTGCTGGTCCAGTTTTTGAAGTCGGTCAGCTCTTCCTTGGGTTTCTGTGTGAACAGGTTGTAGGCGATGCGCACGGTGAGTTGCTGGTCTTTGGCCAGCTGCTGAATGACTTGATAGTCGTCCGGGTAATTCTGATAACCGCCGCCGGCATCGATGGCGCTGGTCACGCCGAGGCGATTGAGTTCGCGCATGAACTGGCGGGTCGAGTTGACCTGATAGTCCAGCGGCAACTTCGGCCCCTTGGCCAGGGTCGAGTAGAGAATCATCGCGTTCGGGCGGGCGATCAGCATGCCGGTGGGATCACCATTAGCGTCCCGCTGGATTTCGCCGCCCGGCGGGTTCGGCGTGTCGCGGGTATAACCGACCACTTTCAGCGCCGCGCGGTTGAGCAGGGCGCGGTCGTAAAGGTGCAGCACGAACACCGGGGTGTCCGGTGCGGCTTTGTTCAGTTCATCAATCGTCGGCAGGCGCTTCTCGGCAAACTGGAATTCGTTCCAGCCACCGACCACCCGCACCCATTGCGGTGTGGGCGTTCGGTCGGCCTGGTCCTTGAGCAGGCGCAGGGCATCGACCAGCGATGGCACGCCTTCCCAGCGCAGTTCGAGGTTGTAGTTCAAGCCACCGCGGATCAGGTGCAGGTGCGAGTCGTTGAGGCCGGGAATCACCGTGCGTCCGTGCAAGTCGACGATCTGTGTGCCGGGGCCTTGCAGGGCCATGGCCTGGGCGTCGCTGCCGACTACCACGAAGCGTCCGTCCTTGATCGCGACGGCGCTGGCCTGGGGTTTCTTGCGGTCGACGGTGTGCAGGCGTCCGTTGTACAGAATGAGGTCGGCCGGGGTGTCGGGCATGGTTTTACTCCCTGCGATGAGCGGGCTGATCCAGGCACCGACGGCGCCTGCCGAAAGGCCTTGCAGTACACGTCGGCGGTTCAGACCTTCGTGGTTGTCAGGTGGACTCATGGCAGTGCGCTCCGTCAATTCATCGAGGGGCAAACAGCCGATGTCTGACGCATGCGGCCACAAGGAATATAGACGGCAAATTCACCGGTAGCCGATTTGCGGGGGCGGAAAACGACGAATCCCGCCACAAGGGGCGGGATTCGTGTGCAGCCAGAGAGGTTCCCGAAGACGGGAACCGCCGTCTTAGCTTGGGAACAGCTCGGACAGTTTCATGGCCAGCATCATGTCGCCTTCAGCGCGCAGTTTGCCGCCCATGAACGCTTGCATGCCGTCGGTCGAACCGTCGACG
>LNAP01000428.1_pt1 | contig 47205 bp, 38 predicted proteins | sample 602601 | NCBI WGS metagenome assembly LNAP01 (sample SAMN02440304, study PRJNA202911) | soil metagenome | biome: Subtropical and temperate rainforests or woodlands; isolation source: soil samples (1 kg each in a 20% v/v slurry with milli Q water) were... ...
GTAGAACGAGTGTCTCTGATCGCTTCTGACCACTTCCGCATCGTTGTCGGCCTCGGCAAGAGCGGCATGTCCCTGGTTCGCTTCCTGGCGAACCGGGGCGTGTCGTTTGCCGTCGCCGATACGCGGGAAAATCCACCGGAACTGGCCACGCTGCGCCGTGACTATCCGCATGTGGAAGTGCGTTGTGGCGAGCTGGACGTCGACTTCCTGTGCCGTGCCGACGAGCTCTACGTGAGCCCCGGCCTGGCCCTGGCGACCCCGGCCCTGCAAGCCGCCGCCGCCCGTGGGGTGAAACTTTCCGGCGATATCGAGCTGTTCGCGCGTAACGCGAAGGCGCCGATCGTCGCCATCAGCGGTTCCAACGCGAAAAGCACCGTGACCACCCTGGTGGGGGAAATGGCGGCGGCGGCGGGCAAGCGGGTCGCCGTGGGTGGAAACCTGGGTACCCCGGCCCTGGACCTGCTCAGCGACGACGTCGAGCTGTACGTCATGGAACTGTCCAGCTTCCAGCTGGAGACCACCGATCAGCTGGGTGCCGAAGTGGCCACCGTACTGAACATCAGCGAAGACCACATGGACCGCTACAGCGGCCTGCCGGCGTATCACCTGGCCAAACACCGGATCTTCCGGGGCGCCCGGCAGGTGGTGTTCAACCGCCAGGATGCCCTGACCCGGCCATTGATCGGCGAAGGCCTGCCGTGCTGGACCTTCGGTCTGAGCAAACCCGACTTCAAGGCGTTCGGCCTGCGTGAAGAGAACGGCGAGAAATACCTGGCCTTCGAATTCCAGAACCTGATGCCGGTGCGCGAGCTGAAGATCCGCGGCGCCCATAACCAGTCCAACGCCCTGGCGGCGCTGGCCCTGGGGCATGCGGTCGGCCTGCCATTCGACGCCATGCTCTCGGCCCTGCGCACCTTCGCCGGCCTCGAGCACCGCTGCCAGTGGGTTCGCGACCTGGATGGCGTGGGTTATTACAACGACTCCAAGGCCACCAACGTTGGCGCTGCCCTGGCGGCCATCGAAGGCCTGGGCGCGGACATCGAAGGCAAGATCGTGCTGATCGCCGGTGGCGACGGCAAAGGTGCCGAGTTCAAGGACCTGCGCGACCCGGTGGCGGCCAACTGCCGCGCCGTGATCCTGATGGGCCGCGATTCCGACAAGATCGGCGAGGCCATCGGCGATGCCGTGCCGCTGATTCGTGTCGGCTCCCTGGTCGAAGCCGTGGCGCAATGCCGTGCCACCGCCCAGGCCGGTGACGTGGTGCTGCTGTCGCCGGCCTGCGCCAGTTTCGACATGTTCAAGAATTACGAAGACCGTGGTCACCAGTTCGTCCGCGCCGTGGAGGATCTGGCATGAACCTGAGAGATATCATCAAGCCTTATCCATCGCCGATCATTACCGGGCGTGGCGTCGACCTCGATTTCCCGATGCTCGCCGGCTGCCTGACGCTGCTCGGCCTCGGGCTGATCATGATCGCCTCGGCCTCCACCGAAGTGGCGGCGGTGCAGTCGGGTAGTGCCCTGTACTACATGATTCGCCACCTTATCTATGTGGTGCTGGGCCTGGGTGCCTGCATCGTCACCATGATGATTCCGATCGCCACCTGGCAACGCCTGGGCTGGATGATGCTGCTCGGTGCCTTCGGTTTGCTGGTGATGGTGATCATTCCGGGGATCGGCCGTGAAGTGAACGGTTCGATGCGCTGGATCGGCTTCAGTTTCTTCAACGTCCAGCCTTCCGAGATCGCCAAGGTGTTCGTGGTGATCTACCTCGCCGGTTACCTGGTGCGTCGCCAGAAAGAAGTGCGCGAAAGCTGGATGGGCTTCTTCAAACCGTTCATCGTGCTGCTGCCAATGGCCGGCCTGCTGCTGATGGAGCCGGACTTCGGCGCCACCGTGGTGATGATGGGGGCCGCGGCAGCGATGCTGTTCCTCGGTGGGGTCGGGTTGTTCCGCTTTTCCTTGATGGTGGTCCTGGCGGTCGCGGCGGTGGTCCTGCTGATTCAGATGCAGCCCTATCGAATGGCGCGCCTGACCAACTTTGCCGACCCTTGGGCCGACCAGTTCGGTGCTGGGTACCAGTTGTCCCAGGCCTTGATCGCTTTTGGCCGTGGCGAATGGCTGGGCGTTGGCCTGGGTAACAGCGTGCAGAAACAGTTCTACCTGCCGGAAGCCCACACCGACTTCGTGTTCTCGGTCCTGGCCGAAGAACTGGGCGCCGTCGGTTCCCTGTGCACAGTGGCGCTGTTCGTCTTCGTCTGTATCCGTGGCATGTACATCGGCCTGTGGGCCGAGAAAGCCAAGCAGTTCTTTGCCGCCTATGTCGCTTATGGCCTGTCGTTCCTGTGGATCGGCCAGTTCCTGATCAACATTGGGGTGAACGTCGGCCTGTTGCCGACCAAAGGCCTGACCTTGCCGTTCCTCAGTTATGGCGGCAGTTCGTTGGTGATCTGCTGCGCCTGTCTTGGCCTGTTGCTGCGCATCGAGTGGGAGAGTCGGACCCACCTGGGCAGCGAAGAGATGGAGTTCAGCGAGAGCGACTTCGCCGAGGAGCCAAGCCATGGGCGCTAATGTGCTGATCATGGCCGGTGGCACCGGCGGTCACGTGTTCCCGGCGCTGGCCTGTGCCCGTGAGTTCCAGGCGCGCGGTTATACCGTGCACTGGCTCGGCACCCCGCGCGGTATCGAAAACGAGCTGGTGCCGAACGCCGGCCTGCAACTGCATCTGATCAACGTCAGCGGCCTGCGGGGCAAGAGCAAGCTGTCGCTGCTCAAGGCGCCATTCGTGTTGCTCAAGGCAGTGCTGCAGGCGCGCCGGATCATTCGTCAGCTCAAGCCGGTTTGTGTGCTGGGCTTTGGCGGTTATGTGACCGGCCCTGGCGGCGTCGCGGCAAAACTGTCCGGCGTGCCGGTGATCGTTCATGAACAGAACGCGGTCGCCGGTACCGCCAATCGGCTGCTGGTGCCGTTGTCGGCCCGAGTCTGCGAAGCTTTCCCGGACACCTTTGGTGCCTCCAGCAGCCGGCGTACCACCGGCAACCCGGTGCGCACCGAGCTGTTCCTCGATACACCGCGCGAGGCTTTGGCCGGACGCAAGGCGCGTTTGCTGATCCTGGGCGGAAGCCTGGGAGCAGAGCCGTTGAACAAGTTGCTGCCTGAAGCCCTGGCGCTGGTCTCCCCCGAGCTGCGTCCGGAAGTGTTTCATCAGGCCGGCAAAAACCACGATGAAGTGACTGCAGAGCGCTATCGCGCCGCCGGCGTCGAGGCGCAGGTGCAGCCGTTCATCAAAGACATGGCCCAAGCCTATGGCTGGGCTGACCTGGTGGTTTGTCGCGCAGGCGCGTTGACCGTCAGTGAACTGGCTGCCGCCGGTCTGCCTTCGATGCTCGTGCCTTTGCCTCACGCCATCGACGATCACCAGACCCGCAATGCCGATTATTTGGCTCGTGAAGGCGCTGCCTTCCTGATGCCGCAAAGAACGACTGGCGCAGCGGACCTTGCCGCTCGCCTGACAGAGGTTTTGATGCAACCGGAACGACTCAACAGCATGGCCGACGCCGCACGTCGCCTGGCCAAACCCGATGCCACCCGTAGCGTGGTCGATATCTGCCTGGAGGTGGCCCATGGTTGAGAATCAGAAAGCCATGCCACAACCGGAAATGCGCCGCATCCGTCGCATCCACTTCGTCGGTATCGGCGGCGTGGGCATGTGCGGGATCGCCGAAGTGCTGCTGAACCTGGGCTACCAGGTCTCCGGTTCCGACCTCAAGGCGTCGCCGGTTACCGAGCGCCTCGAGTCCTTCGGTGCGCAGATCTTTATCGGCCACCGTGCCGAGAACGCCGCCAACGCCGATGTACTGGTAGTGTCCAGCGCCGTGAACACCTCCAACCCGGAAGTGGCCACCGCTCTGGAACGCCGCATCCCGGTGGTGCCGCGCGCGGAAATGCTGGCCGAGCTGATGCGCTACCGCCACGGCGTCGCCGTTGCCGGTACCCACGGCAAGACCACCACCACCAGCCTGCTGGCCTCGGTGTTCGCCGCCGGTGGCCTGGACCCGACCTTTGTCATCGGTGGCCGGCTGAATGCAGCGGGAACCAATGCACAGTTGGGTACCAGCCGCTACCTGATCGCCGAAGCCGATGAAAGCGACGCCAGTTTCCTGCACTTGCAACCGCTGGTAGCCGTGGTGACCAACATCGACGCCGACCACATGGCGACCTACGACGGTGACTTCAACAAACTGAAGAAAACCTTCGTCGAATTCCTGCACAACCTGCCGTTCTACGGCCTGGCCGTACTGTGCCTGGACGACCCGGTGGTGCGCGAGATCCTGCCGCAGGTCAAGCGTCCGACCGTCACCTACGGTTTCAATGAAGACGCCGACGTGCGGGCGATCAATGTACGCCAGCAGGGCATGCAGACCTTCTTCACCGTGCTGCGTCCCGATCGCGAGCCGCTGGATGTCTCGGTGAACATGCCGGGTAACCACAACGTGCTGAACGCCTTGGCGACCATCTGCATCGCCACCGACGAAGGTATCAGCGATGAAGCCATCGTCCAGGGCCTGTCGGGCTTCCAGGGCGTGGGTCGACGCTTCCAGGTCTATGGCGAGCTGCCGGTGGAAGGCGGCAACGTGATGCTGGTGGACGACTATGGCCATCACCCGACCGAAGTCGCGGCGGTGATCAAGGCCGTGCGCGGTGGCTGGCCTGAGCGCCGCCTGGTGATGGTTTACCAGCCGCACCGTTTCAGCCGTACCCGCGACCTGTACGACGATTTCGTCCAGGTGCTGGCGGACGCCAACGTCCTGCTGTTGATGGAAGTCTACCCGGCGGGCGAAGAGCCGATCCCGGGGGCGGACAGCCGTCAGCTGTGCCACAGCATCCGTCAGCGCGGTCAGCTGGACCCGATCTACATCGAGCGTGGGGTCGACCTCGCGCCGCTGGTCAAGCCGCTGCTGCGTGCCGGCGACATCCTGCTGTGCCAGGGCGCCGGAGATATCGGCGGCCTTGCGCCGAAGCTGTTGAACAGTCCGTTGTTCGCGGGCGCCGTGCCTGCCGGTCAGGGGAAGTCGAAATGACCGCCGCCTACGCCTCTCTGTTTTCGACCATCGCGCCGAAGGATTTCGGCCGTGTCGCCGTGCTGTTCGGCGGCAAGAGCGCCGAGCGCGAAGTCTCGCTGAAGTCCGGCAATGCCGTGCTTGAAGCCTTTCTGAGCGCCGGTGTGGACGCCTTCGGCATCGACGTCGGTGACGACTTCCTGCAGCGCCTGCTGAACGAGAAGATCGACCGCGCCTTCATCATCCTCCACGGCCGTGGCGGCGAAGACGGCAGCATGCAGGGCCTGCTGGAATGCCTGGGGATTCCCTACACCGGCAGCGGCATCCTGGCTTCGGCGCTGGCGATGGACAAACTGCGTACCAAGCAGGTCTGGCACAGCCTCGGTATTCCGACGCCACGCCACGCCGTACTTGGCTCCGAGGCCGATTGTATTTGCGCGGCTACGGAACTGGGCATGCCTTTGATCGTCAAACCGGCGCATGAAGGTTCCAGTATTGGTATGGCCAAAGTGACATCCGCGTCCGAACTGATCGACGCATGGAAAGCGGCCAGCACCTACGACTCGCAAGTCTTGGTTGAACAATGGATTCAAGGTCCGGAGTTCACCATCGCCACGCTGCGCGGCCAGGTATTGCCACCGATCGCCCTGGGCACGCCCCACACGTTTTACGACTACGACGCCAAGTACCTGGCTTCCGATACCCAGTACCGGATCCCGTGCGGCCTCGACAGCGACAAAGAGCAGGAGCTCATGGACCTGACGGCGAAGGCCTGCGGGGCGCTCGGTATCGCCGGTTGGGCGCGTGCCGACGTGATGCAGGACGCCGACGGCCAGTTCTGGTTCCTGGAAGTGAATACCGCCCCCGGCATGACCGATCACAGCCTGGTTCCGATGGCGGCGCGTGCCGCCGGTCTGGATTTCCAGCAGCTGGTTCTGGCCATCCTGGCGGAAAGTGTCGTCAGTAACGCAGAGCCGCGAGGTTAAGGCCATGCAAGGCGCCCAGCTACGTCATCAGCAACCCGCTCCCGGCCGCAAGCCGGTGCCGCGTGGTGCCAGCCGGATGGTGGCCAAGGAGCCGATGTCGGCGCGCCTGCCGAAAGCCAACTTTGGCGTGCTGAAAAGCCTGATGTGGCCGGTGCTGCTGGTCGCGCTGGGCTTCGGCACTTACGAAGGCGCGCAACGCCTGCTGCCCTATGCCGACCGGCCGATCACCAAGGTCGCGGTGCAGGGCGACCTGAGTTACATCAGCCAGCAGGCGGTGCAGCAGCGGATCGCGCCCTACGTCGCGGCGAGCTTCTTCACCATCGACCTGGCGAGCATGCGTACCGAGCTGGAACAGATGCCATGGATCGCTCATGCCGAGGTACGGCGTGTGTGGCCGGACCAGGTGGTGATTCGCCTGGAAGAACAACTGCCGGTGGCCCGTTGGGGCGACGAGGCGCTGTTGAACAACCAGGGCCAGGCCTTCACCCCGCGTGAACTGGCGAACTACGAGCACTTGCCACAGTTGTTCGGCCCGCAGCGGGCCCAGCAGCAGGTGATGCAGCAGTACCAGGTGCTGAGCCAGATGCTGCGCCCGATGGGTTTCTCCATTGCCCGTCTGGAGTTGCGCGAGCGCGGCAGCTGGTTCCTGACCACGGGGGCCGGTAGCGCTGGCCCTGGTATCGAGCTGTTGCTCGGACGCGATCACCTGGTGGAGAAGATGCGCCGCTTCATTGCCATTTATGAAAAAACGCTGAAAGAACAGATTACGAACATCGCGCGCATCGATCTGCGTTATGCCAACGGCCTGGCCGTCGGCTGGCGGGAACCTGTAGCGCCCACGACGGCCCAACCCGCCGTCGCGAAGAATTAAGAAGAGGCAGGACCATGGCAAACGTGCAAAGCGGCAAAATGATCGTCGGTCTGGATATCGGCACCTCCAAGGTGGTGGCGCTGGTAGGCGAGGTCGCGGCCGATGGCACGCTGGAAATCGTCGGTATCGGCACCCATCCATCGCGTGGCCTGAAGAAGGGCGTGGTGGTGAATATCGAGTCCACCGTTCAATCGATCCAGCGCGCGGTAGAAGAAGCGCAACTGATGGCCGGTTGCCGTATCCACTCGGCGTTCGTCGGCGTGGCGGGCAATCACATTCGCAGCCTGAACTCCCACGGCATCGTGGCGATTCGTGATCGCGAAGTGAGTTCGGCGGACCTGGAGCGGGTACTCGACGCGGCACAGGCCGTGGCGATTCCGGCCGACCAGCGGGTGCTGCACACCCTGCCGCAGGATTACGTGATCGATAACCAGGAAGGCGTGCGCGAGCCCCTGGGCATGTCCGGTGTACGTCTGGAAGCCAAGGTGCACGTGGTGACCTGCGCGGTGAATGCCGCCCAGAACATCGAAAAGTGCGTGCGTCGCTGTGGCCTGGAAATCGACGACATCATTCTCGAACAGCTGGCCTCGGCGTATTCGGTGCTGACCGACGACGAGAAAGAGCTGGGCGTGTGCCTGGTGGATATCGGCGGCGGTACCACCGACATCGCGATCTTCACCGAAGGCGCGATCCGCCATACCGCGGTGATCCCGATTGCCGGCGACCAGGTGACCAACGACATCGCCATGGCGCTGCGTACGCCGACCCAGTACGCCGAAGAAATCAAGATCCGTTACGCCTGCGCCCTGGCCAAGCTGGCCGGTGCCGGTGAAACCATCAAGGTGCCAAGTGTCGGCGACCGTCCACCGCGCGAGCTGTCCCGCCAGGCCCTGGCCGAAGTGGTCGAGCCGCGCTACGACGAGCTGTTCACCCTGATCCAGGCCGAACTGCGTCGCAGTGGCTACGAAGACCTGATCCCGGCCGGCATCGTGCTGACCGGCGGTACTTCGAAAATGGAAGGCGCGGTCGAACTGGCCGAAGAGATTTTCCACATGCCGGTCCGCCTGGGCGTGCCGCACACCGTCAAGGGCCTGTCCGACGTGGTGCGCAACCCGATCTATTCCACCGGCGTGGGCTTGCTGTTGTACGGGCTGCAGAAGCAGTCCGACGGTATCTCGTTCTCCGGCATCGGCAGCCGGGACAGCTACAGCAGCGACGAACCCAAGGCCGCCTTGCTCGATCGCATCAAGAGCTGGGTGCAGGGCAATTTTTAAGAAACAGCTTCAAGCGGCAAGTTTCAAGCTTCAAGAAGTACAGGGTTCCATGCTTGCGGCTTATAGCTTGCAGCTTGGAGCTTCTACCGCAGTAAAAGCAGCATGAAATACGTTGTAAGCAGTAGGCGCAGTAGGCGAAAAAACTAGAGAAATGAAAGGAGAGGGAAAATGTTCGAACTCGTAGACAACGTCCCCGCAAGTCCGGTAATCAAGGTTATCGGTGTTGGCGGTGGCGGCGGCAACGCCGTCAATCACATGGTCAAGAGCAACATCGAAGGCGTCGAATTCATCTGCGCCAACACTGATGCTCAAGCGCTGAAAAACATCGGCGCGCGGACCATCCTGCAACTGGGTACCGGCGTGACCAAGGGCCTGGGTGCTGGCGCCAATCCTGAGGTCGGTCGTCAAGCCGCCCTGGAAGACCGCGAGCGTATCGCCGAAGTGCTGGCGGGCACCAACATGGTGTTCATCACGACCGGCATGGGCGGTGGTACCGGTACCGGTGCCGCGCCGATCATCGCCGAAGTGGCCAAGGAAATGGGCATCCTCACCGTTGCGGTGGTGACTCGTCCGTTCCCGTTCGAAGGCCGCAAGCGTATGCAGATCGCCGATGAAGGCATCCGCGCGCTGAGCGAAAGCGTCGATTCGTTGATCACCATTCCCAACGAAAAGCTGCTGACCATCCTCGGCAAGGACGCCAGCCTGCTGTCGGCTTTCGCCAAGGCCGACGACGTTCTGGCCGGTGCCGTTCGCGGTATCTCCGACATCATCAAGCGTCCGGGCATGATCAACGTCGACTTCGCCGACGTACGTACCGTGATGAGCGAAATGGGTATGGCGATGATGGGCACTGGCTGCGCCAGCGGTCCGAACCGTGCACGTGAAGCGACCGAAGCAGCCATTCGCAACCCGCTGCTCGAAGACGTGAACCTGCAAGGCGCACGCGGCATCCTGGTCAACATCACTGCCGGCCCTGACCTGTCTCTGGGTGAGTACTCGGACGTGGGTAGCATCATCGAAGCGTTCGCTTCCGAGCACGCCATGGTCAAGGTCGGTACTGTTATCGATCCGGACATGCGTGACGAGTTGCACGTGACTGTGGTTGCCACCGGCCTGGGCGCGAAAATCGAGAAGCCGATGAAGGTGATCGACAACACCCTGCAGACCACTCAGCAAGCCTCGGCCCAACCTTCTGCCCGTCAGGAGCTGCCGTCGGTGAACTACCGTGATCTGGATCGTCCGACCGTGATGCGCAATCAGGCTCACGCAGGCGCAACCGCAGCGGCGAAGATGAATCCGAACGATGATCTGGATTACCTGGACATCCCGGCTTTCCTGCGTCGTCAGGCTGATTGATGAAATGTATCAGGGGTATTAGGGTGATTGGTGTTCAGCAAAGGCCGGGTCTGCTATTATCGCCAGCCTTTGTTGATACCAGTTCGCAACTTGCGCTGAAGCGGCCAATGCCATGATTAAACAACGCACCCTGAAAAATATCATCCGTGCCACAGGCGTCGGCCTGCACTCGGGGGAAAAGGTTTACCTGACTCTCAAGCCTGCTCCTGTGAATACCGGTATCGTGTTTGTCCGTGCTGACCTCGATCCCGTCGTGCAGATTGCTGCGCGGGCGGAAAATGTCGGTGATACCACCCTGTCGACCACCTTGGTCAAGGGTGATGTCAAAGTCGACACGGTAGAACATTTGCTCTCGGCCATGGCTGGCCTGGGCATCGATAACGCCTACGTCGAACTCTCTGCCTCCGAAGTTCCAATCATGGACGGCAGCGCGGGACCCTTCGTATTCCTGATTCAATCGGCTGGCCTGGAAGAACAGGACGCGCCGAAGAAATTCATCCGTATCCTGCGTGAAGTGTCAGTGGAAGAGGGCGGTAAACGCGCTACTTTCGTGCCTTTTGAAGGATTCAAGGTCAGTTTCGAGATCGATTTTGATCACCCCGTCTTTCGCGACCGCACCCAAAGTGCAAGCGTGGACTTTTCCAGCACTTCTTTCGTGAAAGAAGTCAGCCGTGCCCGGACTTTCGGGTTCATGAGTGATATCGAGTACCTGCGCAAGCACAATCTCGCACTCGGCGGCAGTGTGGAAAATGCCATCGTGGTCGACAAGGATGGCGTATTGAACGAAGACGGCCTGCGGTACGAGGACGAATTCGTCAAACACAAGATTCTTGATGCAATCGGCGATCTCTACCTGCTGGGCAATAGCCTGATTGGTGAGTTCCGCGGCTTCAAATCGGGGCATGCTCTGAACAATCGTCTTTTACGCACGTTGATCGAGCAAAAAGATGCCTGGGAAGTCGTGACTTTCGAAGATGCCAGCACTGCACCGATTTCTTACATGCGCCCTGTAGCGGCCGTGTAAGGTCAGTTTTACTCTCTTTCCTTTTATTTTTTAAAGGCTGCCTTCTGGTGGCCTTTTTTTTGCTGGAAATCGGCCCATTTACCATCGGCACGAAATCAGCCCTTGAGCATCGGTAGGAGGGGACTTGTCCCCGAATGCGATTTGACGGTCAGGGAGATAATCCAGACGTTATCGTTGTTTGAGGCTGAGCCTTCGGGGACAAGTCCCCTCCTACCGGTTCCTTGAAGAGCTGATCGTTACTCTTTCGGCTTGGCATGTGCCGCCAACCGCTCCAGCGCTGCGCGCAGCTTTGGATCGGCGATGCCGTCGGCGGTGGCCTGGATGCTTTCGGCGGCCACGGTGGACAAATCCATCGTATGCCCAGCAGCGCCTTGAGGGACAGTCGGTGGCTGGACCTTGAACAAAATGCGCGTGAGGCTGGCGAACTCGTCGAATGCGACCAGTTGTCGCTGCAGGCGCTTCTGTTGATAGCGCAGACGCGTAGCCCAGTGACCATCGGTGACGATCAATAACAGGCTGCCTTCACGCCACGAGGCAACATGGCAATGCTCGCGCGCGGCCGGTTGCAGCTGGCTTTCCAGCAGCCGTTGCAGATGACCGAGACGCTGAGCGTGATGAAAAATGGCTTTGAGCGGCTTCGCTTCGCGCAGCAAGACAGCCGGTGCCCGAGCCGTGAGGGGACGAAATGCCATGGTGATGTAACCTTGGGTGACAAGGCCGCCATGTTAGCAGAAATGCTTCTTCCCACCGCGTTCAGGGCGCTTTCGCGGCTTTTATATGCAAAATCAACGAGTAACTTCTCTTTAACTTCTGGCATTGACGGGTTGAAGTCCGGGAAAAAGCCCCTATCTAGAAACAGCCCCGTCACAGCGCTGTGCCAGCATCGTGGAATAACGCCACTTTCCTCACCACCGTTTCCGGGTAGAATGCTCGTTCGCATGCGGCCATAAGGGCTGCACGGGCGACTCACGGGGCCGCCCTCCATCCCTATGTGTGGAAGATCCTGTCGATATGTTTGCGCCTTTGTTAAAAAAACTTTTTGGAAGCAAGAACGAGCGTGAGGTCAAACGCATGCTCAAGACGGTGCAACTCGTCAATGCCTTCGAAGAGCAAATGGTGGCCCTTTCGGACGAGCAATTGCGTGCCAAGACCGAAGAGTTCAAGGCCCGCTTAGCCAAAGGTGAGACCCTCGATAAGCTCCTTCCTGAAGCTTTCGCAGTGGCTCGTGAAGCCGGCAAGCGCGTCATGGGCATGCGCCACTTCGATGTGCAGCTCATCGGTGGCATGACCCTGCACGAAGGCATGATTGCCGAAATGCGTACCGGTGAAGGCAAGACCCTGGTGGGTACGCTGGCGGTATACCTCAATGCGCTGTCCGGCAAGGGCGTGCATGTGGTTACCGTGAACGACTACCTGGCACGTCGAGACGCCAACTGGATGCGCCCGCTGTACGAATTCCTCGGTCTGAGCGTAGGCATCGTCACGCCTTTCCAGCCGCCTGAGGAAAAACGTGCCGCTTACGCCGCCGACATCACTTACGGCACCAACAACGAATTCGGTTTCGATTACCTGCGCGACAACATGGCTTTCAGCATGGAAGACAAGTTCCAGCGCGAGCTGAACTTCTCGGTCATCGACGAAGTGGATTCGATCCTCATCGACGAAGCCCGTACGCCGCTGATCATCTCCGGCCAGGCCGAAGACAGCTCCAAGCTGTACACCGAAATCAACCGCCTGATCCCGCGCCTCGAACAGCACATCGAGGAAGTGGAAGGCGAAGTCACCAAGGCCGGCCACTACACCGTTGACGAGAAAACCCGTCAGGTCGAGCTCAACGAAGCCGGTCACCAGTTCATCGAAGAAATGCTCACCGAAGTCGGCCTGCTGGCTGTCGGTGAAAGCCTGTACTCGGCACACAACCTGGGTCTGCTGACTCACGTCTATGCCGGTCTGCGTGCGCATAAACTGTTCCATCGCAACGTGGAATACATTGTCCAGGACGGTCAGATCCTGCTGGTCGACGAACACACCGGCCGTACCATGCCCGGTCGTCGCTTGTCCGAAGGCCTGCACCAGGCCATCGAAGCCAAGGAAAACCTGAACATTCAGGCCGAAAGCCAGACCCTGGCGTCGACCACGTTCCAGAACTACTTCCGTCTGTACAACAAGCTGTCCGGCATGACCGGTACAGCCGACACCGAAGCGTTCGAATTCCACCAGATCTACACCTTGTCCGTCGTGGTCATCCCGCCGAACAAGCCGCTGGCGCGTAAAGACTTCAACGACCTGGTCTACCTGACTGCGGAAGAGAAGTACGCCGCGATCGTGACCGACATCAAGGCCTGCATGGCCGAGAATCGTCCGGTGCTGGTCGGTACAGCGACCATCGAAACGTCCGAACACATGTCGAGCCTGCTTAACAAGGAAGGCATCGAGCACAAGGTTCTGAACGCCAAGTTCCACGAAAAAGAAGCCGAGATCATTGCCCAGGCCGGTCGTCCGGGTGCGCTGACCATCGCCACCAACATGGCCGGTCGCGGTACCGACATCCTGTTGGGCGGTAACTGGGAAGTGGAAGTCGCGGCCCTGGAAGATCCAAGCCCGGAGCAGATCGCGCAGATCAAGGCCGACTGGCAGAAACGCCATCAGCAAGTGATCGAAGCCGGCGGCCTGCACGTGATTGCCTCCGAGCGTCACGAATCGCGTCGTATCGACAACCAGTTGCGGGGTCGTGCCGGTCGTCAGGGTGACACCGGTTCCAGCCGTTTCTACCTGTCCCTGGAAGACAGCCTGATGCGCATCTTCGCCTCTGATCGGGTGAAGAACTTCATGAAGGCTTTGGGCATGCAGTCCGGCGAAGCGATCGAGCACCGCATGGTGACCAACGCTATCGAAAAGGCGCAGCGCAAGGTTGAAGGTCGCAACTTCGATATTCGTAAGCAACTGCTTGAGTTCGACGACGTTTCCAACGAGCAGCGTAAAGTGATCTACCACATGCGTAACAGCCTGCTGGCTGCGACGAACATTGGTGACACCATCGCCGACTTCCGTCAGGACGTGCTCAATAGCCTGATCAGCCAGCACATTCCGCCGCAATCCCTGCCTGAACAGTGGGATGTCGCGGGTCTGGAAGCGGCGCTGGACAGCGATTTCGGCGTGAAACTGCCGGTTCAGCAATGGCTGGACGAAGACGATCACCTGCACGAAGAAACCCTGCGCGCGAAGATGCTCGAAGAACTGCTTTCTGCGTACAACGAGAAAGAAGAGCAGGCCAGTGCCGAAGCGCTGCGCTCCTTCGAGAAACAGATTCTGCTGCGCGTGATAGACGATTTGTGGAAAGACCACCTGTCGACCATGGATCACCTGCGTCACGGCATCCACTTGCGCGGCTACGCCCAGAAGAACCCGAAACAGGAATACAAGCGCGAGTCGTTTACCCTGTTCCAGGAACTGCTGGACTCGATCAAGCGCGACACCATTCGTGTGCTGTCCCACGTCCAGGTTCGTCGCGAAGATCCGGAAGAAGAAGAGGCCCGCCTGCGTCGCGATGCCGAAGAGCTGGCGCAACGCATGCAGTTCGAACACGCCGACGCACCTGGGCTGGATCAGCCGGAAGCATTGGCTGAGGAAGACACCGGTGTAGCCGTTGCCACCGTGCCGGTTCGCAACGATCAGAAGCAAGGTCGTAACGAGTTGTGCTGGTGTGGTTCGGGCAAGAAATACAAACATTGTCACGGCCAGATCAACTGATTCCAGTGATCTGAACCCGTAATGCCAACGCCGCGACCGGCTTAGCCGTCGCGGCGTTTTTCAATCGATTGCCGTACCGATGCGGGCGGCGCAGAACTCTTTCAAGGAGCGCACCTCATGGCTGTTGGTCTTGGTCCTTTGCCGACATTGCACCCGGTTCCCGGTTTTGAACTGGGCATTTCCTCGGCCGGCATCAAGCGTCCGGGGCGCAAGGACGTCGTGGTCATGCGCTGTGCCGAAGGTTCCAGCGTTGCCGGTGTCTTCACCCTCAATGCGTTTTGTGCGGCTCCGGTCATTCTTGCCAAACAGCGCGCCCAGGGCACTGTGCGTTATCTGTTGACCAACACCGGCAACGCCAACGCCGGCACCGGCGAGCCAGGCCTGGTCAATGCGGCGCGCACCTGCGCCAGGCTTGCCGAGCTGACCGGTGTCGATGCCAACGCAGTCTTGCCATTCTCTACAGGTGTGATCGGTGAGCCGTTGCCAGTGGAAAAAATCGAAGGTGCGCTGCAAGCCGCTCTCGATGATCTGTCTGTGGATAACTGGGCGGCTGCGGCGACCGGCATCATGACCACCGATACGCTGCCCAAGGGTGCGAGCCGCCAGTTCCAGATCGACGGCGTGACCATCACGGTGACCGGCATCAGCAAGGGCGCAGGCATGATTCGGCCGAACATGGCGACCATGCTGGGTTACATCGCCACTGACGCCAAGGTTGCGCAAAGCGTATTGCAGGACCTGATCCGCGACGGCGCCAACAAGTCGTTCAATCGCATCACCATCGATGGCGACACCTCGACCAACGACTGCTGCATGCTGATCGCTACCGGTCAGGCTGATTTGCCTGAAGTCACCGAAGCCAAAGGCCCGCTGTTCGATGCGCTGAAAACTGCCGTATTCGAGGTATGCATGGAAGTCGCCCAGGCCATCGTGCGTGACGGCGAAGGCGCGACCAAGTTTGTGACTGTTGAAGTCAACGGCGGCGGCAATCATCAGGAATGTCTGGATGTCGGTTACGCAGTGGCGCATTCGCCGCTGATCAAGACCGCGCTGTTCGCTTCCGACCCGAACTGGGGCCGCATTCTGGCTGCCGTCGGCCGTGCTGGCGTGCCGGATCTGGATGTCAGCAAGATCGACGTGTTCCTCGGTTCGGTGTGCATCGCCAGCAAAGGCTGCCGCGCGACCACTTACACCGAAGAACAGGGTTCGGCGGTGATGGCCGAGGCCGAAATCACCATTCGCATCGAACTGGGCCGCGGTCAGTGCAGCGAAACCATCTGGACCACAGACCTGTCCCACGAATACGTGAAAATCAACGCGGAATACCGTACTTGAGGTTGATGGTCTGCTCCGATTGGATCCTTGTGGGACCGGCTTTAGCCGGGAAAGCTGCATTGCTGACGGCCAAATTGCGTCGAATACACTGGCCTGTTCCCGGCTAAAGCCGGTCCCACTGGATTTGTACAGGCCCGCTCCCTCTGGAGAATACCCATGACTTTGCACCTGATCATCGGCGACAAACGCATCTCCTCCTGGTCGCTACGGCCGGCACTGGCGCTGTACATGACCGGTGCGCCTTACACTGAACAGGTCATTCGGCTGGATCAGCCGAATACCCGACAGCTCATCCTTGAGCATTCGCCAACTGGCAAAGTGCCGATCCTGAAAACCGAACACGGCTCCATCGTCGATTCCCTGGCGATCATCGAATACCTGGCGGAACAATTCCCGGCTGCCGGGCTGTGGCCCGCCGATACCGCTGCGCGTGCCCAGGCGCGTTCGGCCTGTGCGCAAATGCACAGCGGTTTCCCGGCGCTGCGCTCCACCATGCCGATGGATTTGCGCCGCGATGAAGCGCTGGAAGTCATTCCGGTTGATACTCAGGCCGACATTGAGCGCGTGTGTGCGTTGTGGGCCGAGTGTCGCGCGGCGGCAGTCGAAAGCGGGCCGTTCCTGTTCGGCAAGGCCAGCGCTGCCGACGCGTTCTTCGCGCCCGTGGTGATCCGCATGCGTACCTATCAAGTGCAATTGCCCGCAGAAGCTCAGGCCTACGTCGAGACGATCTACCAGTGGCCGGTCTTCCAGCGCTGGCAGCAAGCGGCACTGGAGGAAATTGAACCGTGAAACGGGTACATGTAGCTGCGGCGGTCATTCGTGGCGCCGACGGCAAGATCCTCATCGCGCGCCGCGCGGACACTCAGCATCAGGGCGGCTTGTGGGAGTTTCCTGGCGGCAAGGTCGAGGCCGATGAAACCGTGCAAACCGCGCTGGCTCGCGAGCTGCTGGAAGAGCTGGGCATTGTCGTCACTCAGGCACGTCCTCTGATCAAGATTCAGCACGATTACCCGGACAAGCAGGTGTTGCTGGATGTCTGGGAAGTTTCAGCGTTCAGCGGTGAGCCGCATGGCGCTGAAGGTCAGCCATTGGCCTGGGTGTCGAATCGTGAGTTGGCCCAGTATGAATTTCCGGCGGCCAATCAACCCATCGTCGCCGCCGCGCGCCTGCCGGGTGAATACTTGATCACCCCGGGCGAGCTGGAAACTTCGGAGTTGCTGCGCGGCCTGCGCAAGGCCATTGCCGGTGGCATCAAGCTGGTGCAACTGCGCGCTCCCAACGGCTACGACCCGCAGTATCGCGATCTCGCCGTCGACGCCGCGGGTTTGTGTGCTGGCAAGGCGCAGCTGATGCTCAAAGGCCCGCTGGAGTGGCTGGGCGACTTTCCCTCCGCCGGCTGGCACCTGACGTCGGCGCAATTGCGCAAACTCGCCAGTCGCGGCCGTCCGTTCCCCAAAGAGCGCTGGCTGGCGGCTTCCTGCCACAACGCCGAGGAATTAAGCCTGGCCGAGCAGATGGACGTTGATTTCGTCACGCTGTCGCCGGTTCAAGCGACTCAGACGCACCCGGATGCCGAGCCCCTGGGCTGGGAACAGGCAAGCCAGTTGATCGCCGGTTTCAGTAGGCCGGTTTATCTGTTGGGCGGCGTTGGTCCCGATGAGCGGCAACGCGCCTGGGAAAACGGCGCGCAAGGCGTGGCGGGGATCAGAGCGTTTTGGCCGGGGGATCATTGATATATGCCGTGGGAGCGAGCTTGCTCGCGAATAGGCCAGTACAGGCGATAGATATTTAGCGCTTGATAAGCAGCCTTCGCGAGCGAGCTCGCTCCCACCCACGTTCGCTCCTTGTCGCTTGAGCTACGGCTTCTTCGCTGCCTCCCACAATATCTCCGCAATCCCCTGCCGTTTGGCGATCATTCGTGCCGCGACGAACAGCAGGTCTGACAGCCGGTTGATATACGCCAGCCCAACCCCCGCCAACGGTTCCACTGCATTGAGATGCTGACAGCGCCGCTCGGCACTGCGCGCCACGCTGCGGCAGACGTGCGCCTGAGCAATGAGCGCCGAGCCGCCGGGCAGGATGAAGTTTTCCAGCGGGCCGAGTTCTTCATTCCAGAGATCAATGGCGGCTTCCAGCTTGTCGATTTCTGCCTGATTCAGCGCTTGATAGGCCGGCATGGCCAGTTCGCCGCCGAGGTCGAACAGTCGATGCTGGCAAGGCGTCAGCACTTGGATCACTTCATTCAAGTCAGGCTTTACCCGCGCTTCCTCGATCAGCCAGGCCAGCAACAAGCCCAACTGGCTGTTGAGCGTATCGACTTCGCCGATGGCCTCGATCCGTGGATGATCCTTTGATACGCGGCGCCCGTCGCCCAGGCCGGTTTCACCCGTGTCGCCGGTGCGTGTGTAAATCTTCGATAAACGAAAGCCCATGCTTGTTACTCCTTTATAGCGGCGAAATCACCGCTTCCGGCACGCTGACGTGACTGCCCTGCAAGGGCAGCCGCAAGGTAAAGCACGTACCGTTGCCGACCGAGGAATGCACCTCCATCTGGCCTTTGTGATTGTTGGTGATGATGAAATACGACACCGACAGCCCCAGCCCGGTGCCCTGACCGATCTCCTTGGTGGTGAAAAACGGCTCGAAAGTACGCTTGCGCACGTTCTCGGACATACCCACGCCGTTGTCTTCCACCTGGATTTCCGCCCACGGCGGGTTGAGCTTGGTGCGCAGGATGATTCGGCCCGGCTCCGCATCGTCCGGGCGCTGATGAATCGCCTGTGCGGCGTTCTTCAGCAGATTGAGCAGCACTTGTTCCAGTTCGTTCGCAATGGCGGGCACCGGGCCAAGGTGCGGATCGAACTGGCGAATGATCGCCTGGCCCTTGAAGTCGAAGCCGATGGCCAGGTCGAAATCGTTGCTGGCGATTTCCACGGCCTGATCGATCAATGCTGGCAGGTCGCAAGGCGTCATCTGTCGGTTGCTGAGGCGGCTGAAGCTGAGCATATGGCTGACGATCTTCGCCGCACGGGCGCCGGCCTGCTGGATACCGTCGAGCAGTTGTGGCACTTCCCGGTTGTCGAGGTAGCGATTGATCTTGTCCAGCTCGATGCCCTCGGCTTCGGCCTGTTCAAGGTTTTTCGGCAAATCCGGGGAAAGCCGCCGACGAATGTTCTGCACGTTATGCAGGATCGCGCCCAGCGGATTGTTGATCTCGTGAGCCATGCCCGCTGCCAGGCCGCCCACCGACAACATCTTCTCGGACTGCACCATCATTTCCTCCAACGACAGGCGCTGGGTGATGTCATCGATACGGATGACCACGCCACGACCGGCACCGCCGGTCAGCGGGTAAAACGTCAGGGCATAGTGGCGCCGCTCTTCGTCCTTGATCCAGGTGACGCGCTCGATCTTGGTGACGCTATGACGTTCGACGGTCAGCTTGAGCTGCGGCAGAAACGCTTTCATGGGCGGGAAAGCGAGAAAGATCGGCTGATTCAGCGCTTCGTCCAGTGGCGTGCCGGACAGGGCGCTGGCCTCCTGATTCCACTGCGTCACGTACAGCTGCTCATCCAGGGCAATCAACGCCGACGGCATGGAGTCGATGATGCTGTTGAGGTAATTCTGAAAGCCGGTGAGTTTCTTCTCGATCTTGCTGCGCACCTGGACCTCGAGTTCCAGCTTGCGGTTGGTGTGACGGGTTTCTTCGGCCAGGCCTTGCGCCTGATCGTAGGCTTCCTGTGAGTCGTCGCGGGCACGCTTGAGCTGCTGCTCGCGCGCTTCGATACGCGACAACATGGTGTTGAACGCTTCGGCCAGGCTGCCGATTTCGTCTTTATTGCCCGGCTCGGCGCGCAGTGCGTAGTTTTCCTGGCGGGTCACCTGACGGGACAATTCTTCGAGCTGGTAAATGGGTTCGGTAATCAGACGGCGGATCTGCCGGGCAATGACCAGCCAGAGCAGGATGCTGAACGCCAGGATACCAAGGCTGGCGGTGAGCGTGCCGGTATAGAACGCCGCTGGCAGTTCGCTACTGGCCACCAGCAACAAATGCCCGGGCGCCTGACCGGTCTTGAGTACGGGAATTACCTGAGTGCTGCGAAACTCCGTTATGCGCCAGTTTTCAACATGATTGAAGCGTTCAGGCAGCTTGAGTTTGTCGCCGTGCTGCAACTGCCCCAGACGCTCGCCGTTGTTGTCGTACAGCGCCGCCGCCCGTAGCGGGCCGTAATTTTTCAGTTCCCGCAGCAAGGCTTGCGCGTTGTCCGGCGAGCTGAGCGCCTGTTGCGCCAGATTCGGGTTGCTGATCAGCCGACCGATGGTTTGCAGCGCCTGTGGCGCCATGGCTTCCTGGGAAATGTAATAGGCCGCGCTGATGAACGTCAGGTTGGCGACCAACAATACGGTGGTCAGCAGAACCAGCAAGGCGGCGAGGATCTTTTGACCTACCGGTAGATTTTCCAGGCGCTGGCGCAATGGCATGAGGCGAATCACAGGCTGATGAGGAAAGGGCAGGGTAGCGCGGCGTCCGGCCATTGCAAACCCTGGCCTAATCGGTGCGCAAACCTCGTGCTGCCAGATGCTGGATCAGACGCTCCTGTAGCTGGGTCAAATGCGGCACTGCGCAGCGATGACGCGCCGCTGCGGCGCACGCGTAACCCAGCAGATAGCTGATCTCGGTACGTCGACCTTGCGTCACGTCCTGATGCATCGACGAATAATTGGCCGCCGTGGCCTGGATCACGCGTTGGACTTCGCTGTGCAGGTCCAGCGCCGCCGCAGGCTGGCCGCAGCAGGCGAGCAGCTCGTCGAGTTCGCTGCACAACGTCGCCACCTCACAAGGATGCTGCAGCAGTCCGCCATTGCGGCAGTCATGCAGCACGGTCAGCGGGTTGATCGCGCAATTGAGCGCCAGCTTGCGCCACAGGCGCGTGAGGATATCCGGGGTCCACTCGTGGGGAATGCCACTGTCGTGCAGGTCCGTCAGCCATGAGGGCGGCGCTGCGTCGCGCGGATCGCCCAGCCAGGTGAAGCCGTGACCGGCGAATACCACCCGCCAGTCCTGCTCGCGAAAGGCGCCTTCGGTGCTGGAAGCGAAGATACAACGGGCGTGGGGCGCTTTGGCGGCCACCGCATCCTGGCTGCCCAAGCCGTTTTGCAGGAGGATCAACTCTGCATTCGGGCTCAGCCGGGGTAACAGACTCGCGACCGCCTGTTCGGCGTCATAGGCTTTGCAGGCAACCAGCAGACGCTCGATCGGTTCGCGGCTGTCAATCATCTGCGCGCTGACCGGCACGCGCTGCTCGACGCCATGCTCCACCAGCGTGATCACGGCACCGCTGGCCTCATACGCCGCCAGCCGCTCGGCGTTGCGCAGGACAATTTTCACCGGCAAGCCGGCGCGCGCCAGCCGCGCCGCCCACAGACTGCCGAGGCTGCCCGCACCCAGAACATGCCAGGTAACCGCCATCAGCTGATCACTGAAAAGCAAATGAAGCGGAGTAACCGGGGAAAAACGGCAGTCGACATGGAAGGCTCGCAGTGAACGCGGGGAAAGTCTCGTTATAATGATCCTGCTTTCATAACGTCAATATTTAGATAACACCTATTACTGGAGAAATTACATGCCCTCGTTCGACGTAGTGTCCGAGCTGGATAAACACGAAGTCACTAATGCCGTCGACAACGCCATCAAAGAGCTGGACCGTCGCTACGACTTGAAAGGCAAAGGCGAATTCGAATTCAAGGAAAAGGACCTCACGGTCAACCTGACCGCCGAGGCCGAGTTCCAGCTTGAAGCGATGATCGAAATCCTCAAGCTATGCCTGGTCAAACGCAAGATCGACGTCAAGTGCCTTGAAGTCAAAGACGCGTTTGCGTCCGGTAAATTGATGAAGCAGGACGCCGTCCTCAAGGAAGGCATCGACAAAGAGCTGGCGAAGAAAATCGTCGCGCATATCAAGGACGCCAAACTCAAGGTTCAGGCTGCCATTCAAGGCGAACAAGTGCGTGTCACCGGCAAGAAACGCGATGACCTGCAGGAAGCCATGGCCGTGTTGCGCGCCCACGAATTCGGCATGCCGCTGCAATTCAATAACTTCCGCGACTGACTGTAAGTTTTTTCGCGACAAGTAAGGAGCAATTGATGGATTTGAATACCGAAGTCGACCACTTGGTCAAAGCGTCCCAAGCGTGGATTCCGATGATCATGGAGTACGGCAGCCGTGTGCTGCTGGCGCTGGTTACGCTGACCATCGGCTGGTGGCTGATCAATCGGCTGACGACCAAAGTGGGGGCACTGCTGGCGTTGCGCAACGCCGACCTGGCCTTGCAGGGTTTTATCAGCAGCCTGGCCAACATCATCTTGAAGATCCTGCTGATCGTCAGCGTTGCTTCGATGATTGGCGTGGAAACCACCTCGTTCGTGGCCGCCATCGGTGCTGCGGGTCTGGCCATTGGCCTGGCGTTGCAGGGAAGTCTGGCGAATTTCGCAGGTGGCGTACTGATCTTGCTGTTTCGTCCGTTTCGCATCGGCGACTGGATCGAAGCTCAAGGCGTGTCCGGCACGGTTGACACCATCCAGATTTTTCACACCATTTTGCGTACCGGTGACAACAAAACGGTGATCCTGCCCAATGGCAACCTGTCCAACGGGATCATCACCAATACCAATCGCCAGCCTACGCGCAAGGTCGTTTTTGACGTCGGCGTCGATTACGCGGCAGATCTGCAGATGGCCAGGCAGGTCCTGCTTGATCTGGCCACTGATCCGCGCGTGCTTAATGATCCGGCGCCTGCCGCCGTCGTCTCGATGTTGGGCGATAGCTCCATCACCGTTTCGCTGCGTATCTGGGTCAAGACAGCGGATTATTGGGACGTCATGTTCATGCTCAACGCCGAAGCTCGCGACCGCTTGAAGGCCGCCAACATTGATATCCCGTTCCCGCAGCGGGTGATTCGAGTGGTGCAGGATTCAGCGCCGCAAGCGTAAACACGCCTGCGTGGGACCGGCTTTAGCCGGGAAATGGCCGACACATCCCAATGTATGTGCGTTGCATGTGCATCGGTGCAGACGCAGCATTCCCGGCTAAAGCCGGTCCCACAGTCCCAAATCTATCCCGCCAGGGTTACTCACTCGCAGGCTTTTCCGCCCCCTCAAGCGCTTCGGCCGCCCTGGTCTGACGCACCTCTTTGCTCCACTGCAAGATGATCATCAGCAGCGTCGGCACGCCCAGCAGCGCGGTGATCAGGAAGAAGTTGTGATAGCCGAACTTCTCCACCATCACCCCTGAATAACCACCAATCAACCGCGGCAGCAGCAGCATGATCGAGCTGAGCAGCGCGTATTGCGTCGCCGAGAACTTGAGGTTGGTCAGGCTCGACAGGTAAGCCACGAACGCCGAAGTCGCCAGGCCCGAGCTGAAGTTATCCAGCGAGATGGTCAGGATCAGCATCTGCAGGTTCGGGCCCATGTCGGCGAGCATCAGGAACAGCAGGTTGGTCGCCGCCGACGTCATGCCGCCGATGAACAGGATCGGCAGGATTCCGAAACGCACGATCAACAACCCGCCGAAACCCGCGCCGAGCAGGGTCATGATCAGGCCGAAGATCTTGCTGACGCTGGCGATCTGATCCTTGGTAAAGCCCTGATCGATATAGAACACGTTGGCCATTACACCCATTACCGTGTCGGACATGCGGTAGGTGGCGATCAGCCCCAGCAGCAGGAACGCCTGCCAGCGATAGCGCAGGATGAAATCGTTGATCGGCGTCAGCACCGGCGCCAGGCCCTTGCGACCAAAGGACGACAGGCACGCGACGGTCAGGATGGTGTAGAGAATCGAGCGCAGAAACGCCCGGTCTTCCAGTAGCAGGTCCATCCAGCTGGTGTCGTTGAACAGCACGCTGGCGAAATCTGTGTTGTAGAGCTGGGTGAACATCGCCGGTACCGACACCAGCAGAATGATCAGCACGAACACCGACGCCAACTGGTGAGTGAAGCCGTAACGGGCAGCCGACAACTGCGTGCGCAGCGGCACAGGCGGTTCACGCATGACCAGCGTGGTGATCAGCGCTGGCAGCATCAACAGCCCGAACAGCACATAAGTGCCGGTCCAGGCCGAATGCTTGTAAGCAAAGCCGGTGGAGCCGAAGCCCTCGGCGAAGTACAGCGCACCTGCGGTAGCGAGCAGCGCCGCGACGCGATAGCCGGACATGTAGCTGGCGGCGAGGGCGGCTTGCTGGGTGTCGTTGGCGATCTCCAGACGATAAGCATCGATGGCGATGTCCTGAGTCGCTGAAGAGAAGGCCACTACCACGGCAATCGCGATCAGCCACGACAAATGCTGCTGCGGGTCGCAGAAACCCATGCCGATCAGGCCGAGTATCACCAGCGATTGCGACAGCACCAGCCAGGAGCGGCGGCGCCCCAGCTTGCCCAGCAGCGGCAGGCGCCATTGATCGAGCAGCGGCGACCATACCCACTTGAAGGCATAGGCCAGGCCGATGAGGCTTGCATAACCGATGGTTTCGCGAGCAACGCCCGCTTCACGCAACCAGACCGATAAGGTAGAAAAAACCAGCATGTAAGGCATGCCCGCAGCGAAACCGAGCAACAGCAGTACTAATGTCGAGGGGCTGGCATATGCAGCGAGCGCGGCGCGCCAGGTTTTACGGGGCATGGGCTGGAATCTGCCTCAGGTTACGAAAACAAAGGGCGCACTCTAACCGCTGTGCTCTATCGGACGCCAGCCATGACGCCGCATATCTACCCGATTGTCATGAACGGTAATGCCTTCGGCGCGCAGACGTGCCCGCTGTTCGTCGCCCGATACGCTGCCCACCGGCAGGCTGATGCGTCCACCGGCGGCAATCACCCGATGCCAGGGCAGCGAACTGCCTTCAGGCAACTGGCTCAGTGTGCGTCCGACCCAGCGCGCGGCGCGTCCAAGTCCGGCCAGATCGGCCAATTGTCCGTAGCTGACGACTTTGCCTTCCGGCACCTGATTAAGCGTGATGTAGAGCGCCGTTCGTCGGGCCTCTGCCCCGGACAGGCCGGAAGGGTCGTCATTTGCCGGTGCTTTTTCGCTCAAGACTTTATTCCTGTTTATTTGCGTGTATAAACCGCACTGCGGAACTACGGAATAATCCGAAGGTCTGTGATTGCTATGCCCGCGGCGGTCTTCGATTGCCTTGACGTCATCTGTGGATGATGCCCGATTTTCCGCTTACTGAGCCTAGTCGTTGCTTATGTTGAACAGAACCCTGTTGTGCCTCGCTATTGCCTGTGTTTCCACGCCCTTGCTCGCTGATACCGTCTGGTTGAAGAACGGCGACAAGTTGACCGGGACCATCAAGGTTTTCGACGGCGGCAAGCTGCTGATCGAAACCACCTACGCCGGCGCGATCCCGCTGGACTGGAAAGAGGTCAAAACCCTCGAAAGCGATCAGAAGCTGCTGGTCAAGCAAGACCAGTATCAGGGTGAAATCGCCAAGTCGCTGCAGGCGTCCGATGACGGCAAGGTCACGCTGCTCAATGGCGAAGCGCCGAAGACCGTCGAGTTGGCCAGCATCCAGCAAATCATGAAGCCCAAGCCGATCGTTACCGACCTGGTGTGGAAGGGCAATATCGACGCCGCTCTGGATTTCCAGCGCGCCGAGAACGACACCGACGACTACAACGTGGCCTTCAAGACTTCCGCGCGTCATGGTCAATGGCGGCATAACGCCAAGGGCGAGTACAACCGCGAAAGCACCGACGAGTTGACGACCACCGACAACTGGAGCGCCGAATACTCCATCGACCGCTTCCTGACCGAAAAATGGTTCTGGGACGGTCGCGTCAACTACAAGCGCGACAAGATCGAAGACCTCTCCCGTCAGCGCACGGTCGGTACCGGTCCTGGTTACCAGTTCTGGGACGACGAGCTGGGCGCTTTCAAACTCGGCGCATTGCTCAACCGCACCGACTTCGAATACTCCAACGGCGAGAAGGACAACTTCTACTCCGTGGCCGGCACCTGGGACTACAACCGTTTCCTGATCGGCAAAAAAGTCGAATTCTTCACCAACGGTGAACTGGGCAAGCCCATCAGCGGCGTGGCTGATTACAGCCTGGAAGCCGAAGTCGGCCTGCGCTACAAAGTCACCGACTGGGCGTCGTTGAACCTCAAGGCCGAGAAAGACGTGATCAGCGGCTCCAGCGATGGCGATCTTGATAAAACCCGTTACACCGCAGGGTTTGGTGTGACCTGGTAAGTAGTACGGTCGACGTCTTCGCGAATAAATTCGCTCCCACAATGGAATCCGGTTAGCCCGTGGGACCGGATTTGTCCGGGAAGACCTCGGCAAGGTGAACCTCAGTCTCGCCGTGAGACATAAAGCCTTCCCTCGCCGCAAAACGCCTTTCCCCGTGCCCATCGCGCAGGTCATTGTTATTCTGCTCGCAGAATTTACTGACTGAACTGTTCCCGGGAGTCACGCAATGAGCATCAAGGCCGCCAAGCAAGCACGAGAACTGCTGCTCAAGGAATACCGAGGGGTTTTGTCGACCCATTCCAAGTCCATGCCGGGCTTCCCGTTTGGTTCCTCTGTGCCTTATTGCCTCGACGGGCAGGGCCGGCCGTTGATTCTGATCAGTCGCATCGCGCAACACACTCACAATCTGGGCCTGGACCCGAAGTGCTCGTTGCTGGTGGGCGAGCGCGAAGCCGTGGATGTTCAGGCGACCGGGCGCGTCACGGTAATGGCTGAAGCCGAGAAACTCACCGAAGCCACTGCCGTCCAAGCCGCTGCCCAGCGTTATTACCGCTATTTCCCCGAATCACGCAGCTATCACACCGCCCATGATTTCGATTTCTGGGTGCTGAATCCAGTGCGCTATCGCTTCATCGGCGGCTTCGGTGCGATTCACTGGCTCGATAATGTCGCGCTGGCGAATCCCTTCGCGGGTGCTGCGGAAACCAGCATGGTCGAGCACATGAATGAAGATCACGCCAAGGCCATCGCCCACTACGTGCAACTCACGGGATTGCCCCAGAGTGAACCGGCGCAAATGGCCGGCGTCGACAGTGAAGGAATGCACCTGCGTATTGGCCAGGGCCTATACTGGTTGCCCTTTGCAGAGCCCTGTAATACGCCGACACAAGTGCGCGAAGCCTTGGTTCAGCTGGCTCACGCGGAGAAATGGCCAGTCCGTGATGCGCAAGATGCTTGAATTCACGTATTTGCGACGTCACTTAAGGTCTACTGCAAGGCATTCTTGCGTTGAGGAAGTCATTTGATGCGTGTTTTTTTGCTGCTCTTTCTACTGTTTCCGGTGCTTGAGCTGTTTGTTCTGGTTCGAGTGGCCATGTCCATCGGCTTCCTGCCGACGTTTCTGCTGGTCGTGGCAACGTCCATGCTCGGCATTTTTGTCATTCGCGTGGCCGGGTTCGCCACTGCACTGCGGGCCCGTGAAGCCCTGTCGCGCGGTGAGCTGCCTGCCCAGCAAATGATGGAAGGCCTGATGATTGCGGTCGGCGGCGGTCTGCTGCTGTTGCCGGGTTTCATCAGCGACATCCTGGGCGTGATCTGCCTGCTGCCGGTGACGCGTCGGGTGCTGGTCAACAAGCTGCGCCGCCGCGCCGAGGAACAGGCCATTCGTCAACGTGCGTTCAGCGAAGACATGCCGAACAGCAATGGTCCGAGCCGGCCCGGTGCGATCCATCCGCCGACTCGCGATCCCGACGTGATCGAAGGCGAGTTTGAGCACCGCGACAAATAAAATACCTCTGCAGCTCAATGAATGTGGCACCTGCGGGTGCCACATCGGTGTTGGCCGGTGTTGCGCTCAAGCAAAAAAATTATCCCCCAAGCCTTGTAATCACCTTGCCCGCCCTTATGTATGGGTCACCGCAAGGTTTCTGGCACGATTGCCAGACCGTATTCTGCGGTTCGCTTGCGAACCGTAACCGGCAACGCCGGATGTTCTGACCCGCTGGTGTCGTCACCGGCCGTTTAAAAACCATAATTAGGAGATCGACAATGAAGCTTCGTCCTCTGCATGACCGCGTCGTAATCCGTCGCAGCGAAGAAGAATCGAAAACTGCTGGCGGTATTGTTCTGCCGGGTTCGGCTGCTGAAAAGCCAAACCGTGGCGAGATCCTCGCTGTGGGTACCGGCCGTGTGCTGGACAACGGTGAAGTGCGTGCGCTGGCCGTGAAAGTGGGTGACAAAGTAGTGTTTGGCCCGTACTCCGGCAGCAACACTGTGAAAGTTGATGGCGAAGACCTGCTGGTGATGAGCGAGAACGAAATTCTCGCGGTCGTCGAAGCCTGAGTCCTCCCGCTACCTTCCGTTACTACTAAGTATTTAAGGAATATCGATCATGGCTGCTAAAGAAGTTAAATTCGGCGACGCTGGCCGGAAAAAAATGCTCGCCGGTGTAAACGTCCTGGCTGACGCAGTAAAAGCAACTCTGGGTCCAAAAGGCCGCAACGTCATCATCGAGAAGAGCTTCGGCGCTCCTCTGATCACCAAGGACGGCGTTTCGGTTGCTAAAGAAATCGAACTCAAAGACCGTTTCGAAAACATGGGCGCGCAGCTGGTCAAAGACGTTGCTTCCCGTGCCAACGATGACGCAGGTGACGGTACTACGACTGCAACCGTTCTGGCTCAAGCCATCGTTAACGAAGGGCTGAAAGCCGTCGCTGCCGGCATGAACCCGATGGACCTCAAGCGCGGCATCGACAAGGCGACCATCGCCATCGTTGCTCAGCTGAAGTTGCTGTCCAAGCCATGCACCGACACCAAGGCAATCGCCCAGGTGGGTACTATCTCGGCCAACTCCGACAATTCCATCGGCGACATCATTGCTGAAGCCATGGAAAAAGTGACCAAAGACGGCGTTATCACCGTTGAAGAAGGTTCGGGTCTGGAAAACGAATTGTCTGTTGTAGAAGGCATGCAGTTTGACCGTGGCTACCTGTCCCCGTACTTCATCAACAAGCCGGACACCATGGTTGCCGAGCTGGACAGCCCGCTGATCCTGCTGGTCGACAAGAAAATCTCCAACATCCGCGAAATGCTGCCAGTTCTGGAAGCAGTGGCCAAAGCTGGCCGTCCGCTGTTGATCGTTGCCGAAGACGTTGAAGGCGAAGCCCTGGCGACTCTGGTTGTGAACAACATGCGCGGCATCGTGAAAGTTGCAGCCGTCAAAGCCCCAGGCTTCGGCGACCGTCGCAAGGCCATGCTGCAGGACATCGCTGTCCTGACCGGCGGCACCGTGATCTCCGAAGAAATCGGCCTGAGCCTGGAAACCGCTACCCTGGAACACCTGGGTAATGCCAAGCGCGTCGTGCTGAACAAAGAAAACACCACCATCATCGATGGTGCCGGTGTTAAAACCGAAATCGACTCGCGCATCGCTCAGATCCGCCAGCAAATCGGTGACACCACTTCGGACTACGACAAAGAAAAACTGCAAGAGCGTCTGGCCAAGCTGTCCGGCGGCGTTGCAGTGATCAAGGTCGGTGCTGGTTCCGAAGTTGAAATGAAAGAGAAGAAAGCCCGCGTTGAAGACGCCCTGCACGCTACTCGTGCAGCCGTTGAAGAAGGCGTGGTACCTGGCGGTGGCGTGGCACTGGTTCGCTCGCTGCAGGCAATCGAAGGTCTGAAAGGCGACAACGCTGATCAGGACGTCGGTATCGCTCTGCTGCGTCGCGCTGTAGAAGCTCCACTGCGCCAGATCGTTGCCAACTCCGGCGACGAGCCAAGCGTGGTTGTCGACAAGGTCAAGCAGGGTTCGGGTGACTTCGGTTACAACGCTGCTACCGGCCTGTACGGCGACATGATCGAAATGGGTATTCTTGACCCTACTAAAGTGACTCGCTCTGCTCTGCAGGCCGCGTCCTCGATCGCCAGCCTGATGATCACCACCGAAGCGATGATCGCTGAAGTGGCGGACGACGGTAAATCGTCTGGCGGCGGCATGCCGGACATGGGCGGCATGGGTGGTATGGGCGGCATGATGTAAGCCAGCTTCACCCCCCAAGCAACACCCCAAAAAGAACCCCGCCTTGTGCGGGGTTTTTTTATGAGCTGGCTTCATAACTCCCCTGGAGCGAGGCTTCTTAGCCCGCTGTACGCTCTGCCCCATCCACTCGCGCCAGTTTCGGCACCGGTCGGTACAAGACCGCGTAATACGCGCCCAGACAGATCAGCCAGCAGAACACCGCTGTCCACACGTTATGCGAGAAGAAGTGCGCGCCTTGCAGCATGCGTCCGACGGAAAATGCGCTCCCAAGCCCAAAGGCCAGGATCAGCCCCGCTTTTGCCAGGCGCGGGCGGCGGTCGCGGAACATGAAGAACAGCGCAAACAGGGTAAAACCGGTTGCCGCATGGCCGCCAGGCCAGCAACGCCCCGGCTTGTCGGTCTCGGGACGCGGGCTGAGCAGTTCGCTGTAAGTTTCCTTGCCGCCAAACTCGGTCAGGCTCCACGGGCATTGCACCGAGGTCACCACTTTTACCGGCGTGACAAAGCTGGTGGACAGCGCCATGGACAGCACCAGGCACCCCAACTCCCGACGCCACGGCAGCAAGCGCTTGACCTTGAACGACGCGCTGAACGCGACCAGCGCCAAAAGGCCGACCGCGATCACTGCATTCTTGGCCCAGTCGTGCATGACGTTTTCGAGGAAGTAACTATGTCTGCCGATAAATTGGCCCGCAGCCGGGTCATAGGCCAGCCTGGCGATGTCCATATCCAGATTCGTCAGTTCCAGCAAAATCAGAACCAGGGCGGTTATGGCCGGAATGCCCAGGCCTATCCACAAGTTGAGCGGGCGCGAGTAAGGCAGGACGGAAGCTCTCGGCATGTCGGATCCAGATCAGCAGAAGGGAAACCTCGCGTGATACGCCGAGGTGCGACCAGTCTGGTTTTCTGGCTGTCGTTAACCCGTGAACCGCTGGTGAAAAAAACGTTAAGCCATTCCACGCTGGTTCTATCGCTGACTTGGCCTTAAGCTGCGCCAGCCTTATTGCATACGGAGAGGTGCACCATGCGAATCCTGCTCGTTGAAGACAACCGCGACATCCTTGCCAACCTCGCGGACTACCTGGGCATGAAAGGCTATACGGTCGATTGCGCACAGGATGGCCTTTCCGGACTGCATCTGGCGGCAACCGAACATTACGACCTGATCGTGCTCGATATCATGCTGCCCGGCATCGACGGCTATACCTTGTGCAAACGCTTGCGCGAAGACGCCCGACGCGACACGCCGGTCATCATGCTGACCGCTCGTGATCAGCTTGATGACCGTCTGCAGGGCTTCCGTTCCGGCGCCGACGACTACTTGCTCAAGCCGTTTGCCCTTTCCGAGCTGGCCGCGCGTATCGAAGCGGTGCTGCGCCGGGCGCAGGGCGGCGGTCGACGCACCTTGCAGGTGGCCGACCTGATCTACGACCTCGATACCCTGGAAGTCACCCGCGAAGGGCGGCTGCTCAAGCTCAACCCGGTGGGACTGAAACTGCTTGCGGTACTGATGCAGAAAAGCCCGCATGTGTTGCGCCGCGAAATTCTCGAAGAAGCCCTGTGGGGCGATGATTGCCCGGACAGCGATAGCCTGCGCAGTCACGTTCACCAATTGCGTCAGGTGATCGACAAGCCGTTTGCCAAACCGCTGCTGCAGACCGTGCACGGCGTCGGATACCGCTTGGCCGAGGGCCGAGATGGAGTTTAAGCAAAGCCTTGCCCAGCGGATCATCATTGCCTTTGCGCTGATGAGTGCATTGGTGGCGGGATCTTTCGCCATGGGCATCGTCGCCACGGTGCATCTGGTCGAAGAAAAACTGATTTCCTCGGGTCTGGGTGGTGATCTCAATCGTCTGCTGCTGATGGACAGCGTCAGCGACTGGAGCCACCGTCCCGAGCCCGACCAGCTGTTCTACTTCAGCGGCGGCCCGGGCGACTTCGATGTGCCCAAAGACCTGCGCCATCTGGAACCGGGATTTCACGAGGTGTTTCGCGGGCCATTGTCCTACCACGCCATGGTCGAAGTGGTAGACGGCCGACGTTACGTACTCCTGCAGGATCAAAGCGACTTCGAAGAACGTGAGCGTGTGCTGTTTGCCGTGGTATTGGTCGGGTTCGTGCTGGCGCTGGCGTTGGCGGTATTTCTCGGTTGGGTCCTGGCTCGGCGGGTCATGGCGCCGGTGGTGCGCCTGGCCAGACAAGTCCGGCATCGCGACCAACTGCTCGGCCTGGCACCGCCGCTGGCACCGGATTACGCCGCAGACGAAGTGGGCGAACTGGCTGTAGCGTTCGATGCCACGCTGGGCCGCTTGCGCAGCGCCCTGACCCGCGAGCGTATGTTCACCAGCGATGTGAGCCATGAGTTGCGCACGCCGTTGATGGTGCTGGCCAGTTCCTGTGAACTGCTGCTGGAGAACCCTGCGCTGGATACGCGCGCCCGCGCCCAGGTGGAGCGCATTGCTCGCGCCTGCGAAGAAATGCGCGACCTCGTGCAAACCTTCCTGATGCTGGCCCGCACCCAGCGTGAAGACGCGACCATGACCCCGAAAGTGGGCCTGCGCAGCGTGGCTGAACAATTGGTCGCGTTGTGGCGTGGTCCAATCGAGAGCAAAGGTCTGACATTGAATTTCTGTCCGGACGCGGCGGACCAATCGTCGGAAACCTTGTACAACGCCACGTTCCTGCACGCTGTAATGGGCAACCTGCTGCGCAACGCCCTGCATTACACCGACAGCGGCTTCATCACCCTGACGTTACAAACCGATGGTTTTCTGGTGGAGGACAGCGGGGTGGGTATTCCGGAAGAAAAACGCGAGGCCATGTTCGAACCGTTCGTGCGTGGCAACGAACAACGCGGCGAAGGCCTGGGGCTGGGGTTATCGCTGGTGCAGCGGATTTGCGAAAACCAGGGCTGGACAGTGAGTCTGAGCCCGATGGAACCTAATGGATGCCGTTTCCGCGTCACCCTCAAAGCCAGATGATTTCTCCAGAACCATGCGTTGCGCAGGCGTTGCTGCCGTGTTTCAAAAATGAAAAAAGCGGTCATTTTGACGAATAGTGGCGGCAGGCTATCGCTAAGCCGTTGTAAAATCTCGAAACATTTGCTCAAGCCAAGTAACGCTTTTTTCACATAAACATGACCTGACGATGACGCTGGGCTGACTAAGTTGGCTCTATCGAATCAGGAGATTCACCATGAGCAAGCGAATCGAGCTCGAGTTTTCCCGTAAGTACAATCAACAACACGCGGAAAAATATTTACTCAAACATCAGGACAATCTGTCTCGCCGGTTGTCTCACAGGCGCGACGAGCAACTGGCGCGCAAAGCGTTGAAGCTGGCCGGTGATCCTGGGCTGGTGCTGGATTTGCCCTGTGGTGCCGGTCGTTTCTGGCCGCTGCTGGCGGAAAAACCCAATCGGGTGATCATTGGCGCGGACAATTCTGCAGACATGCTCAGTACCGCTTGCAAGGCCCAGCCCGCTGACGTGGTCAAACGGGTACAACCCTTGCAGACGTCAGCGTTCGCTATCAATCTGCCGGACAACGCGGTGGACAGTATTTTCTGCATGCGACTGTTGCACCACGTGGGCGACGCAGCCCACCGATTGGCGCTATTGCGTGAATTTCAACGTGTTACCCGAGACAGCGTGATCATCTCGCTCTGGGTCGATGGCAATTTCAAAGCCTGGAAACGCAAGCGCAGCGAGAAAAAGCGCAGCCGCGAAAGCGGGCAGGAAGGTTACCAGAATCGATTTGTGTTACCCGTTGCAACCGTTGAAGCCGAATTCGAACAGGCAGGTTTCCGAATCCAGGAACGACTGGATTTCCTGCCGATGTACGCCATGTGGCGTGTCTATTTATTGCGCAAGAGGTAACAGGATGGGCGTGGAAGGTGTAGTAGAACCGACAGTTGGCCAAGACGAGCGTTTTGCCTATTTCTGGAGCCAGCGTGGGGAGTGGGTAGAAGAGCCCAACATCCGTCGTGGTGGCGAAAGCGGCGTGCAGCGCGTCCTGACTGAAAACGGTCGGCTTATCTACATCAAGCGCCAGACGGGCCACATCTATCGCAGTTGGCTGCATCCTTTCGGGCGTCCCACCGTACTGCGCGAGCGTGATGCGCTGGAAGGCCTGCGCCAGCTGAATGTGAATGTACCGAAAATGATTTTCTGCGGTGCCGAGCGCGACGAAAACAATGAGTGGCGCGCGCTGCTGGTCACCGCTGCGCTGGATGGTTTCGAAGAAATCGAAAACTGGTACGCAGCCGGCGGTCGCGAGCGCTACGGTGAAGCGCTGCACGAACAAATGCTCCATGAACTGGCGGTCAATCTGGCGCGCATGCACCGTGGCCGCTGGCAGCACAGCTGCATCTACATCAAGCACGTCTTCGTTCGGGTCGTCGGCGAAGGTTCCGAGGCCAGTGCCGAAGTCGCGCTGCTGGATCTCGAGAAGTGCCGCCGTCGCCTGACGCCCTACGCTGCTGCCCAGCACGACATGAAACAGCTGCGTCGCCATTCGTCATTCAGCCCTGCGGACTGGCAAAAACTGGTCTATTTTTACGAGGCAGCGTTTGGCAGCGCTATCAAAGGTTTAGGGTAATGAAGCTAGAACTGGCTCGAGGTTTGTTTGTAGTGGGTGCGTTGGCTGTTGCTTCTGTTGCTCTCGCCGCCTGGGAAGAGCCGGGTACCAAGATTTTGAGCGCTCAACACGGTGAAGGACATTGCCCTTTGCCCAGAGTCGCCAAGGTCGAGCAGGCCGTAAAACCAGACCACGATCTATTGCTGTTGATGTTTGGCCTGGCCCAGGGTTCGGGGCCTCAACATTAAGATCCAACGTTAAAAACAACTGTCTGATGAAGGCCCCGTTTTCGGGGCCTTGTTGTGTGTATGGGTAGGGCTCGGTAGGACCGGACTTGTCCGGGAAAGCGGCGGCGCAGACACCGATTAGATCAGGCGAATGATGCTGGCCCATCCGCAGCCATCGGGGACAAGTCCCCTCCTACCGTTCGAACGGAATTGGGGGCGGTGCTGCGATTATCTTGTCCGGCGCCGCCAGGAACGTATAGACGCAAGGCAGCACGAACAAGGTAAACAACGTCCCGACCGACATCCCGGTGGCAATCACGGTACCAATATCAAACCGGCTCACTGCGCCTGCGCCAGTAGCCAGAATCAACGGCACCATGCCGAAGACCATCGCTGCCGTGGTCATCAATACCGGTCGCAAACGAATCGCCGCCGCTTCTTCCACCGCTTCCCTGGCCGACAAGCCCTTGTCGCGGCGCAGCTGATTGGCGAACTCCACAATCAGGATCCCGTGCTTGCTGATCAACCCGATCAAGGTCACCAGCCCGACCTGGGTATAGATATTCATGCTCGAAAGCCCCAGGAACAGCGGGATCAAGGCGCCGCAAATCGACAGCGGCACAGTCACCAGAATCACCAGCGGGTCACGGAAACTTTCAAATTGCGCCGCCAGCACCAGAAAGATAATCGCCAGCGCCAAGGCGAACGTCACCCATAACGCGCTGCCTTCCTGCACGTACTGCCGCGATGCACCGGCGTAGTCATAGGCAAAACCCGCTGGCGCTTCTTCGCTGGCGATCTGGCGAATGGTTTCGATGGCTTCGCCCATGCTGACAATCGGAAAGCCCTGGATGATCGCCGAGTTCAGTTGCTGGAACTGATTGAGCTGGCGTGGCCGGGCGCGGTCGCTGACCTTGATCACGGTGGACAGTGCCAGTAGTTTGCCGTCGCTGTTTTTCACGTAATAGTTGTTCAGCCAGCCCGGATTGTCCCGATAGGGGCGCTCGACCTGAGCGATGACTTTGTAGCTGCGTCCTTCAATGGTGAAGCGATTGATTTCCGCCTCGCCCAACAAAGTGGCAAGCGTTCCGCCCAGATCAGCCATGGAAACCCCCATCTGTGCGGCCTTGGCCCGGTCGATATCCACCACCACTTCCGGTTTGTCAAAAGCCAGATCGATATCCAGAAAGGCAAACTTGCCTGACTCCGTGGCCCGCGCCTTGATGCGCTCGGCCACTTGCAGCAGTGCCGAGTAATCGTTCGGCGTATTGATCACAAACTGAAACGGCAAACCTTCGCCGGTGCCCGGAAGCGATGGCAGGTTGAAGCCGAAAATCTGCAAGCCGCTGATCCCCGCCAGCTTTGCCTGAACCTCCGGCAGGATCTCCATTTGTGTGCGGCTGCGTTCGTCCCACGGCTTGAGCAGAAAGCCGCCGACCCCGGTTTGCACGCCGTTGAAGCCGTTGATCTGGAACGATGAATAGTATTCGGGAAACTCTTTGAAAATCTGGATGAACTGATCGGTATAGCGATTGATGTAATCCAGGTTGGTGGGCTGCGGCGACGTCGCCATCATGAAAATGATGCCCTGATCTTCGTCCGGGGCCAGTTCCGACTTGGTGAATTTGAGCAACACCGGAATCAGGCACAACACGATCACCGCAAACACCAGCACCACCGGCCGCGTGTTCAGCGTGCCATGGAGCATGCTGCGATAGCGCGCCTTGAGCCGGTCGAAAATCTGGTCGAGCTTGTGCGCCAGGCCGCTGGGGTTTTCGTCGTGGCGCAGGAGCAGGGCGCACATCATCGGCGACAGGGTCAACGCGACCACACCGGAAATCACCACCGCGCCAGCCAGGGTCAAGGCGAACTCCTTGAACAGGGCGCCCGTCAGCCCCTCCAGGAAGCCAATCGGCGCGTAAACCGCTGCGAGGGTGATGGTCATGGAAACCACCGGCATGGCGATCTCTCGCGCGCCTTCGATGGCAGCATCGAACGGCGTCTTGCCTTCCTCGATATGGCGATGGATGTTCTCCACCACGACGATGGCATCGTCCACCACCAGGCCGATGGCCAACACCATGGCCAACAGTGTCAGCAGGTTGATCGAATAGCCCATCAGCTGCATGAAGAACAGCACGCCGATCATCGACAGCGGGATGGTGATGACCGGGATCAGCACCGAACGCAGCGCGCCAAGGAACAGGAACACCACGACAATCACAATGAGCACGGCTTCGATCAGGGTTTTCACCACCTCGTTGATCGACGCCTGAATGAACAGCGTGGCGTCGTAGGCGATGGACACCTTCAGGCTCGGCGGCAGCTGGCTTTCCAGCTCCGGCATGATGCGCCGCACTTCCTTGATCACGTCCAGCGGGTTGGAACTGGGCGTGCCCTTGATCCCGATATACACCGACGGCGTGCCGTCGAACGAGCTGACCGTGTCGTAGTTTTCCGCGCCCATCTCGACCCGCGCCACATCGCCCAGCAGTACACGCCGGTCGCCGTCGGTCTTGAGCGGGATGGCCGCGAAGGCTTCGGCTGATTTCAGTTCGGTTGTCGCGTTGATGCTGGTCACGACGTACTCGCCCTTGACCTCGCCAGCGGCCGACAGGAAGTTGTAGCGCCGCACCGCATCGGTGACATCCGCCGCCGTCAGGCCGAAGCCCGCCAAGCGCACCGGATCGAGCCACAGCCGCATGGCGAACACCTGATTGCCGAGGATTTCCGCTTCAGCCATGCCCGGCAGCGTTGCCAGTTTGGGCTGGATCACCCGGGACAGATAATCGGTGATTTGCGGATTGCTCAGTTCCGAGCTGTAGAAGCTGATGTACATCAGCGCCGACGCGTCTGCCGCTTCCTTGCTCAGCACCGGATCTTCGGCGTCCTGCGGCAGCTTGTTCTTGACCTCGTTGGCTTTGGCCAGCAACTCGGTGAACAGGCGGTCGCTGTCGGCGCCGATACGGGCATAGATCGAAACAATCGAGAAATTCTGGCGGCTGACCGACGTCATGTAGTCGATGCCTTCGGCGCTTGCCAGACTTTGTTGCAAGGGTTGCGTGATATAGCCCTGAATGGTTTCGGCGTTGGCTCCGGGGTACGCGGTGGTCACCGTGATCAGGGCGTTTTCCATCTGCGGATACTGGCGAATGGTCAGCTTGCTGAACGCCTGAAAACCCAGCAACACAATCAGCAGGCTGATCACCGTGGCGAGCACCGGACGACGAATGAACGGATCTGTAAAAGCCATGAAGAATTCCTTGATCAGTCTGCGCGAGGCGGACTGTTCTGTTCGGCTGGCAAAGTGGTGTCGGCACTGATCGCGACATGGGCACCGTTATCGAGCTTGAGCTGGCCACCGCTGACCACTTGCTCGCCGGCCTTGATCCCTTGGCTGATGATCACCAGCCCGTCGCGCCGCTCGCCGGTTTCCACAAAGCGCCGCTCCACGGCCAGCTGGGCTTCGCCTTTGGCGTCCTTTTCCGGCTCGCCCTTTTCATTCTTCTTCGGCACCACGACATAAACCGAATTGCCATAGAGCGTGTAGGTGATCGCGCTTTCCGGCAGCACGACTTGCGTCTTCGGGCCGGGCAACAACACTTGCAGATCAGCAAACATGCCCGGCAGCAATTTGCTTTCTGGATTTGGCAGCGTGGCGCGCACCAACAGGTTACGAGTGGTTTCGTCGACCTTGGGGTTGATCGCGCTGAGTGTCGCCTCGAAGCTCTGCTTGGGGTAAGCCGCGACGCTGACCAGTGCTGTCTGGCCGACCGCGAGATTGGGCAGCGCCTGTTCCGGCACGTAGAAATCGAGATAAAGGCTGCTCAGGTCCTGCAAGGTGGCGATGACCGTGCCACTGGCCAGATAGTCACCGACGTCAACCTGACGAATGCCGATGGTGCCGCTGAACGGTGCCAGGATGCGTTTCTTCGCCAGGGATGCGTTCAATTGCGCCACGGTGGCACTGGCTTTTTTCAGCTGCGCCACGAGCTTGTCGAAATCACCTCGGGAAATCGCCTGGTCGCCCACCAGTTTGCTGCCGCGACCCTGTTCCACCTGGGCCAGACCAAGGTCGGCTTCGGCAGTGCCGAGCAGGGCTTTTTCCACATCACTGTCCAGCTGAAGCAGCGGCTGACCGACGCGGACTTTTTGCCCGGACTCAAACATCAAGGCCTTGACCGTTCCGGCAATCTCCAGACTCAGGTCAACGCCCTGCAAGGCCTTGAGCGTGCCGATGGCCGGCAGCCGACTCTGCCATTCACGCTCCCTGGCCGTTGCAACGCTCACGCTAATTGCCGGCTTCGGCGCGCTGAACTGCTGGATTTGTTGATAGACAGAAAAAGCTTTATAGCCCGCCAGCAACAGCACGACGAGTAGAACAACCCCCAGCATGATCAACATACGGCGACGCAACATATTCACTTCCTTGCAAATACAGGTGAATCAGGCGAGCACGTTAATCCTGCGGCTCGAGAGGTGCCTGATAAAAATGTCACGCAATATTACTTCAAACCCGGACCTTTGCTCGGGTTATGTCATGCCAGGTGGGTTGCGGTCTCGGGGTCAAACCAGATGTAAATGGTTGTCCCAGAATCCGGTCGGCAAATCCAGTGGTTTGGCTAGCAGCTCGGTCTGGCGGCAGTCGTAGAAACGGCAGCGGCCCTGGCCCGAGGTGACCACGAAACCATCGGCAACTGCGCCGACGCCCGCGCAATCGGGCAGGGGCGCGTCAAGGCGAACCGCGCCGCTGTCCAGATCCCAGACAAAGAAGCGATTGCCTCGGGGCGCGGTGAGTGCCACCAGTCGCAGTTCGCTGTGTACCGCGACGCTGGCGGTGTAATGGCCCATCGCAGCAAGTTGTTGCTCCGCCACGGGAAATGCCTGGAACGGCTGGCCGGGACGCTTGATTGCCAGCAGCTCGGCGCTTTCGTGAGCATCGCCCATGAACTGCTGGCCCGCGACAATGGTGCCATCGCTGGCGATGCCCATGTGCCGCACGCTGTTCATGGATTGCCCGAGCGTTTCCTTGCTCAACAGGGTGCCGTCGCGCTGCATCAACACCAGGCTGGGCTCCATGGCGTTGAGGTTCATCTCGACCCGGCTTTCCGCCTCGGTGCGTATGCCGCCGTTGGCGACCACCAGCGTTTCGCCATCGGGCATCCATGACACCTGATGCGGGCCGATGCCATGGGTAGGAATTTCCCCGGCATGCACCAAACGCTCAGCTTCGAAGCGGTACACACCCAACAGGCCGCGACCCGGATCGGTGGTGTCGTTTTCGGTGGCGTACAGCCATTCACCGCTGCGGTGAATGACGGCATGCCCATAGAAATGTCGGTTCGGTTGCGAGGTGATGGTCTGCAACAGACGGCCATCGCGCAGGTCGATCAGATAGCTTTCGGTGCCGGGGCGACGAGCCACGAACAACGCCAGATTCAGCGTCGGGTGATTGATGATGTCGTGGCAGCGCTGGCCAACCTGTGTCGCGAAGACCTGTTTGCCATCCAGTTGATAACCTACGGCGTAATGCTGCCCGTCGGCATCGTCACGCGCTGACAGCAACAGCGGGTCTTTGCCCTTTTGGCGAAACAGCGTCCAGCCGCCCAAGGTGCAAGCACTGAGCAGCAGACTTCCAAGGGCCAGAGCCTGGCGTCGCAACATCATCAAAACCCTCTCGTTCAATCGCCGTCGTTGGCGTTGAAGCCCAGTTGAATGCCCAGCGCCTTGGCCAGCTCACCTTCGTGCAGGCGATGGACCACGTTGAGGCTGTCGTAGAACGCGTTGAGCTGCTGACGGCCTTCTTCGCTGGCCAGCAGATCCGCCAGCGGCGGCTTCAACGCAGTCAGCAGTTTACGACTGGCAGCGTAGGCAGCGTCGATCTTGTCGGCCAGCGGTTTCTGCTCGGCTGGCAACAGACCGCGCAGACCGTGATTTTCAACGCCGGTCCATACCGTTTCAGCACTGATCAGGCTGGCTTCCAGGCTGCTGAGCGACGACTTGCTGCGCCATGCATCAGCCTGAAAGGGTTGCGGCAAGCCTTTGGTCTGACGACCCAGCGGGGTGCCGAGTTTTTTCTTCAGGCTGTCCAGCGCAGTGACCTGAACCCGCAGCAATTCAGCGATGGCTTCATGGGAATCGGCATAGCGCTGGTTGGGGAATTTGCTCAGCTGGGCAAGCATGCCGTCGTTGCTGTTCCAGCGGCTGAGGATTTCTTCCGCGAGGGCTTTCTGACGCTCGCCAATCGCCATCAATAGCGGGCAGTAACGCGCTTTCTGCTCGGCGTTGGCCATGTCGATTTCGGCGTCGAACAGAATGTATTCGTAGGCCGACAGGCCTTGCACCACAACGCTGGATTTGGACAGCGCTTCGGCGCTGATTTGCGGCTGCGAGGTCACCAGTTGCTCGACCTGACGGCCGACCAGGTTTTTCTTGTCCGGCCAGAACTGCACCTGCCAGGAGCGATTGCCCTCGGCCAGCGGACCGATCAGCAAAGGCTGCAATTGGGCCCAGGTCTTCTGCGCGTGCAGGAAGTCGGCGCGAGCGGTGGCCAGATCAGTCTTGCCCTGACAGAAGGCGAGGGCGCTGACCGCCAGTTGCCGATCCGCATCGACCCAGCGACTGTAAGTCGGCAGGATCACTTGCTTGGCGATGGACGCCGAAGTGACCGCCTGTGGATCAGACGGAGCGCAGGCGCCCAGAGCAAGAGCGGCAAGGCTGGTGAAGAGCAACTTGGGACGGAACATGTCCGGCTCCTTATTTTTAAATGAAAGAAGTCATAACGAATTCAGGAATGCCAGCAGCGCGGCGCGTTGCTCGGCATCGAATGCCAATACTTGTCGTTGCGCCGCCTGGGCTTCGCCGCCATGCCAGAGCACTGCTTCGAGCAGATTGCGGGCGCGGCCATCATGCAGAAACTGGGTATGCCCGCTGACTGTTTGTGTCATACCAATCCCCCATAACGGTGGGGTTCGCCACTCGCGGCCTGTAGCCTGAAACTCGGTGCGATTGTCAGCCAGTTCCTCGCCCATGTCGTGCAACAGCAAGTCGCTGTAAGGACGGATCACCTGATCGGCCTGTTCCGGCTCCGCGGCATCATGCCCGGTCTTGAACTGCGGCGTGTGGCATTGCTGGCAGCCAGCTTTATAGAACAGATTCTTGCCAGCCAGCACTTGCGGAGTTTCAACATCGCGGCGGGCGGGCACGGCCAGGTTTCGCGTGTAGAACAGCACCAGTCGCAAAATGTTGTCGCTGACCTCGGGTTCGCCATCCGGCCCATTGCCGTTGGGCGCCGCAAGGCAATCAGTTTGCGCGGGCGTGCAGTCATCAAACATTCTCAGGCGCGTGGTCAGGCCCATATCACCAGAGAACGCGTGAACGTTTTGTTGATTGAGGTTGGGCTGACCGGCTTTCCAGCCAAACTTGCCCAGTGCGACTTGTTGCTTCTCGTCATCCCAGACCCAGTTCGGCCGCCCGGAAATACCATCGCCGCCTGCATCGTCCGGGTCGGCATTGGCCAGAATCGCCGCATCGGGAATCGCCTCCAGCAACCCAAGGCCAATCATCGGCGGCGCGATACGCGCCGATGCCCGGGTTTCAGGGTGCATCGGGCCATAACCCAACTGAGTGATGCTCAAGGTCGGCTTGCGCAGCTCGACCTGGGTTCCGTCGCGGAAATGCACCGGCAGCGGTTCATACTTGACGCGCACACGGCCTTCCGGCGCAACGCCGGGGATCGACATATCCTGCAACTGCCCGCCATAAGTCGGCTCGGGCAAAATACCTGCGGTTTTGATCAGGTCCGCGTGAGCCGGATCGTCGGCAATCGACAGGCGCACCAGCATCGACACGGCATTGCTGTCGCCGCTTTCAGGCGGATGGCCGCGGCCATCCTTGATGTGGCAGTTCTGGCAGGCATTGGTATTGAACAGCGGCCCCAGGCCGTCCCGGGCCGTGGTCGTCGAGGGAGCAATCACCCAAGGGCTGCGAAAGAAGCTGTTGCCAACGCTGAAATCCAGCCGCCGCACAGGCGAAAGATTGGCTGAAGGCAGCGAAAACGCGTTGCGATCAGCCTTGTTCACCGTCGCCGCCCCACCCGACAACGCTTCCCCCGGCTCCGCCTGGGTAAAACGCGGGGCGTCATCGCACCCACTCAACGCCACAGCGACGAGCAGAGCAAGGATCGGACCAAGCGACGTAATCATAAACATCCTGCAACCAGCCCAAAATCGGGGCGTGCAAGCTTAACAGCCTCGTCCTTTTCGAATAAGAGGGATTATCGTTTACCTTGACCTGTCGCAACGTGTTGTTACGAATTTGCCCGCTTCTGGATTTCGACTTGCTGGACATCCCCGCAGGTTTTGTTCATCTGACGAAAGTGCTCAAACAAGCTCTTCCCTTGCCGCAAACTTTTGCGCACCGCTTTGCTCTGTTCGATCAATTCTGCGCTGGGCTTTTGCCATTGCTCGGGCGGTAGAGGTTTGGACCAGTCCAGGACACTTTTCGGAAAGCTGGTTTTCGGCAGGCGTTCGACCCAGGCGGCGATATGGCACGGCAGGGTCCAGCCGCTGCAAAACTGGATAAGGACGAAGCCGAACAGATAGGTCACGTACCAGTGATTTTCCCGATAAGTCTGACGGCACAGCTGAAAATAGGCGACGGTACCCTCTTCATATGCCTCGCTCATTGGCGGCGGCAGCGCGCTTAATCCTTCCTCCATGTAACTGCGAATGGCCTCCCATTCACTGACCGCCAACATCAGCGATGCCGTGGGCACGGTGATCCACACCACATCGCCACTTTCCGAATCCCGCAGACCGATCATCAACGAGAAACTGTTATGGCTGCCGTATTGCGTAACGACCTTGCTGGTGCTGACGCAGGCAATGACTTCTTCCCATGGCACGAAACGCGGCGGCTGGCCGCGCTTGGCGACGTAGGCTACTTCGCGGCGCTGGCGGTTGAAGCGGACTGGGGGGCAAACTGCTATTTGATAGACCGCCTTCAAAAAATAATAGGAGTACATAGATGCTAAAAAGATTATGAATGCCCATAGATAGGGGTTGGGTATGATCAGAGATATAGTTATTCCGAAAATCGGATCGCCATACCGTAAGTTGTCAGAGACTCCCAATCCAATACCAACCAACAAGAAAAAAAGCATCATGCTCATCACTGATCCAATTGCGCTGCGTGCGGCAAACTCTATCGTTGCTGAACCAATGGAGAAGTCCAGGCTGGTTTCGTTAGATTTTTTATACAGATTACGAGAGCTAAATCCCTTCATCCCTGTCGGAACGGGTTGGGGCGCTAGATAGAAAACTTCTGTGCCAGATTTTTCTTCCAGATCACCTGCGCGAGGCAGCCGCTGGTACCTGTTTTCAAGCATTGGCCGCATCCTCGGCTTTTGCCTGTGTTTTGAAGTGCTCAAACAAGCTCTTGCCTTGCCGCAAACTCTTGCGCACCGCTTTGCTCTGCTCGATCAGTTCTGCGCTGGGCTTTTGCCATTGCTCGGGCGGTAGAGGTTTGGACCAGTCCAGAACACTTTTCGGAAAACTGGTTTTTGGCAGGCGTTCGACCCAGGCGGCGATATGGCAGGGCAGCGTCCAGCCGCTGCAGAACTGGATAAGGATGAAGCCGAACAGATAGGTTACGTACCAATGGTTTTCCCGATAAGCCTGACGGCACAGCTGAAAATAGCCGACGGTGCCCTCTTCATATGCCTCGTTCATCGGCGGCGGCAGCGCGCTTAACCCTTCTTCCATGTAACTGCGAATGGCCTCCCATTCACTGACCGCCAGCATCAGCGATGCCGTGGGCACGGTGATCCACACCACATCGCCACTTGCCGAGTCCCGCAGGCCAATCATCAGTGAGAAACGGTTGTGGCTGCCGTATTGCGTAACAACCTTGCCGCTGCTGACGCAGGCAATGACTTCTTCCCATGGCACGAAACGCGGCGGCTGGCCGCGCTTGGCGACGTAGGCGACTTCACGGCGTTGGCGGTTGAAGCGTATGGGTGGAGAGGTGCTGGACTTATAAACCGCTTTGGAAAATATAGAGCAAAAAATAATTATATAAAACGACAAAATACCCCAGGTAAACCAGTTTGGCGATGCGAGTTGGATAATGATGTTGAATGCGGGTCTGCCATGGTTTATATGATCGTACAGACCCAATCCTAAACCCACGATGAAAAAGAAAATCACGATGAACATAATTGATCCAGTACCGCTCCTTACTCCAAACTCCCATGTGCCCTTACTCATCGCAAAATCGAGATAAGTTTGGTTGGATAACTTATGTAGTTTTCGCGAGCTGAACCCCGGCGAGCCGGTAGGTATTGGGCGAGGGGCAATATAGAAAACCTCTACGCCGGATTCTCTCTCAAGATCACCTGCTCTGGGTAACTGATCGTATTTATTAGTCGGCACTCGCCGCATCCTTGGTTTTAGCCTGGTCCTGAAAGTGCTCAAACAAGCTCTTCCCTTGTCGCAAACTCTTGCGTACCGCTTTGCTCTGTTCGATCAATTCAGCGCTCGGCTTCTGCCATTGCTCGGGCGGTAGAGGTTTGGACCAGTCCAGGACACTTTTCGGAAAGCTGGTTTTTGGCAGGCGTTCGACCCAGGCGGCGATATGGCACGGCAGGGTCCAACCGCTGCAGAACTGGATAAGGACGAAGCCGAACAGATAGGTCACGTACCAATGATTTTCCCGATAAGCCTGACGGCACAGCTTAAAATAGGCGACGGTACCCTCTTCATATGCCTCGCTCATCGGCGGCGGCAGCGCGCTTAATCCTTCTTCCATGTAACTGCGAATGGCCTCCCATTCACTGACCGCCAACATCAACGATGCCGTGGGCACGGTGATCCACACTACATCGCCACTTGCCGAGTCCCGCAGGCCAATCATCAGTGAGAAACTGTTGTGGCTGCCGTATTGCGTAACAACCTTGCCGCTGCTGACGCAGGCAATGACTTCTTCCCAGGGAACGAAACGCGGCGGCTGGCCGCGCTTGGCAACGTAGGCGACTTCGCGGCGTTGGCGGTTGAAGCGGATTGGTGGATAGTCAATCAAACGATGAATTGTTCGAAGAAATAATCCACCGTTAAAAGTTGCCAGGCTCGCGATAAGAGCCCAAAGGAACCAGTTAGGAAAGATAAATGAGACAGCCGTTTCAATAAAGCCTTCACCATATACAAGTTGTTCCGCAATGCCTGTTCCGATGCCTATTACCAAGAAGAAAACGATAATCGTTATTAATGATCCAGTCGCACAGCGGACAGAAAATTCAATAGCGCTACTCCCCATTACAAAATCTAAATGTACGTGGTTCGACTCTCTATTCGGGGCCTGCGAGCTGAGCGCCGCTACTCCTGTAGGAACAGGACGTGGTGATAAGTAGAAAACCTCCGTACTTGCCCGGTGTTCGAGGTCGCCCGCCTGAGGAAGAACCATTGGGTCAGCTGAAATCATTAAGCATTGCTCGTGTAATTTGGATTTCTTCCAAGCTTTTTATAATGATTGGCGATGCTGCCGATACGGTTATAGCTTTGTTGGTGACGCTGTCAGGTGGAAGTGGTACCCGAAAGTGAAGGTAGCCGCTATCTTTCCTCAAGTAGTCACCGGCGATTTCCGGTCTGAAAGCGAGACGGAGGTGGAGATTGGCTTGGGCACCTTGCCATTGCTCCGGTACTTCTAGCGCAATCGTAAGCGGTCGGCCAAAAACGACGCGAATCCCCAATGAAAGTGCTTTTCCTGCATCCCATTCATCTGGAATTTTTTGCAATAAAGCAGTCCACCGAAGAGAGTTATCATTAAATGTTTCATTGGAAACTCCAGGCAATAAGAGATATAAAACGCGCACACCTTCTCCGTCTGTAGCTCGTCTCTGTATACCTTGGTCCGTTATCGAAGGTAGAAGTGAAGATTCGGCGAGCCTTTGCGAATGCGTTGGCCAATCCCAACCGTTAGTTTTCCGGCCCCAGCAGCAACCCAGCAACCATCTTTGCTGCTCATCGAGATTGTTAAAGTTGAATATTGCTTCTCCTCCGAGCTGCAATGCAGTGAAGAATAGGCCAGAGGGCGTTAGTGCGGTAGTGAACCGGAGAAAGCGCGCGCCTCTCGTAGCCCAAGCATTGCTCAACGCAAGCTGCTTTTGAGTTGAAAGCGCTTTTACATAGTCCTGACGTAACCCCCATCCTTCCAGCAGCGCTTTAGACGTAAGTCCCGCAGCGACTGCGGTTGCTCCCAAATCACCTGTTAATGCTGCCACAGCCCCTGCTTTTTCTCCCGCGGTACCCAAGTTGATAGCATTGCTCCACTTGCTCCACTTGCTCCAATTGTTCCAAGTTGTACCGGTGGCGCCAATTAAGGCAGCAGGAGCAATAAATATTCCGAGGCCGAGCCCTAGCCGGCCCAGCCGTACCGCAAACAGCATTCCTCCGGGTGAAGTCTGGGCCGAAGCAGCTTGTAGCGCTTTATCAACCATCGCTAATTGCATCGTTTGATAAACGGATACTACGGCTGCTGTCATGGATGCTATCGAGCCGGCCCATATGATTCTTTCCTTTGTTGTTCGATTCCCTCTTGTATTAGTCCAAGCCTCCCAAGCCTCCCCCAAATTCCCCAACTGCAACCCAACCGCCAACAACGGAATCCATCCACTCTTAAACCCCGCCTTCCACGCCCCGTCAGTGTCATAACCACCTGAAAACCCCGCCCGAAATCG
>LNAP01002544.1_pt1 | contig 47167 bp, 44 predicted proteins | sample 602601 | NCBI WGS metagenome assembly LNAP01 (sample SAMN02440304, study PRJNA202911) | soil metagenome | biome: Subtropical and temperate rainforests or woodlands; isolation source: soil samples (1 kg each in a 20% v/v slurry with milli Q water) were... ...
GCAGGCTTTCATAAAGTACAGGTCGTCGTCATTCAGGCCGGTGCATTGGAAAACGTTCAGCACGTCGTGCACATCAAACTCGGTCAGGCCGTGGGGCAATACGGCGCGGGTAAGGTTGGAATGGCAGTGATGGTGAAAGTCTTCTCCGGTGAGCATTTTGTTCACGTAAGGGTCGCAACGGGTGCCGAGCAGGTCGTGCAGACGGCCGCCGTGTTCGTCGATGCCGTAGGCAGCCAGGCTGTCGTCGGTGATGGTCACCAATGGGCGCAAGAACGGCAGGTTCGACCACAGGCGGTCGTAGGTGCTGACGTGGGCGCCTTGCAATTGACGGGTACGTGCGGCCCATAGGCGCTCGCGCGGGTCGTTGGCGTTCCAGATATTCAGGTCGCCAACTTGCGGGCCTACCGGGGTGGTGATGCGGAATACATGCCCCGCCGGGACTTTCCAGGCACGGCCGGTGCGGATCGGGATTTCAAAGCTGTCGATCAGCGTGCGGGCGTTTTGCTGCTCGCGGATGCGCTGGTAAAAGGCTTCATCCACCTGCAAGGCCGAGCCTTTGCTGACTTGGTAGGCGGCTGGGTAGTCTTTGTAGGCCTTGGGCATGGTGGTTTCCTTTATGAACACGTTAGTTCGGTTGCCAGCGCTAAGTCCCCTCTCCCCCTGGGGAGAGGGTCAGGGTGAGGGCGAGCGGAGTTACGCCAAGCAGAGATCTGCGAAGCTGCCCACCCTCTCTCCCAGCGCCTCTCCCCTGCGGGCGCCCACAAACAGGCGAGGGGTGAAGAGCAACCGAGTTTGTTTTGCTCAGGCCCCACTAACAAGTGACGTTTATTAGCAAAACCCGTTAGTTTTACTGACCTGTCCAGCCAGCGAACACCGCCCATGCGCAAACTCCCGCCCCTCGCCGCCTTACGCGCCTTTGAAGCTGCCGCTCGCCTGCACAGCGTAGGCAAAGCCGCCGCCGAGTTAAACGTCACGCACCCGGCCATCAGCCACCAGCTCAAGCAGTTGGAAGCCCATTTCGGCCAAGTGTTGATGGTAAAAAGCGGCCGTGGCGTAACGGTCACCGAAGCCGGTGCGCAGTTGGCGCAGTCGCTTAGCGGCGCCTTCGATGCCATGGCGCTGGCCTGCGCGCGGTTGCAGGAACAAGGTCAGCAATCGACGCTGGTGGTCGCCTGTACACCTTCTGTGGCCTCGCGCTGGCTGATTCCGCTGCTACCGACCTTTGCCGGCCGCCACCCCGAGGTGCAGTTGCGCATTGTCTATGCCTCGCAGACGGCCGAGCGCATCGACGAAGGCATCGACATTCTGATTCGCCATTGGGACGGCCCCTATCAAGGCCCTTATGAAAGCCTGCCTTTGCTAAGCGGTGAGACGCGCCCGGTGTGCAGCCCAAGCCTATTGGCGCGCCTGGAAGACCCGGCGCACTGGCAGCAACTGACCCTGCTGCACGACGAAAGCCCACGCGGTTGGCAGGCGTGGTTCGACGCCGCCGGCCTGCCCGCACCGGCGCTGAACAGCGGCATCGTGTTTGAGGATTTCAATCTGATGAGCACCGCTGCCATCGCCGGCCATGGCGTGGCGCTGTGCCCGACGGCGCTGATTGAGCAGGACTTGGCGAATAACTACTTGGTGCCGCTCTCGCCCATCAGCGCCAATCACGAGCGGCGTTACCTGCTGCTGCACCGTGCGGGGAGCAGCGGCTTGGTCACGGCCTTTCGCGATTGGCTGGTGGCGGATGTCATCGGCGAATAACGCCGCGCCTTACTTGCCAGTTTTCACCTTGGTCCAGGTGCGCGTACGAATGCGCTCCAAGGCCGGCGGCAACATCTCCACGCTGTACAGCTTGGCTTGCATCTCCGCCGGCGGGTACACATTAGGGTTATTGCGCAGTTCAGAGCTGATCAAACTATCCGCCGCCTGATTGGGGTTGGCGTAAGACACATAATCGGAGATCGGCGCCACCACCTCCGGGCGCAGCAGGTAGTTGATAAAGGCATGAGCCTGCTCGACGTTTTGCGCATCGCGGGGAATGGCCAGCACATCAAACCAGGCTGCGGTGCCCTCTTTCGGAATGCGGTATTCGATATGAATGCCATTGCCCGCCTCCCTGGCTCGCGCCGCCGCTTGCATGGCGCCGCCCGACCAGGCCAACGCCACGCAAATGTCGCCATTGGCCAGGTCGGTGACAAACTTCGACGAGCTGAAATAGGTAATCGACGGGCGCAGTTTATTCAGGTGCGCTTCGGCCTTTTTGTAGTCTTCGGGGTTATGGCTATTGGGCGACAAACCGAGGTATTGCAGCACTTCTGGAATGACCTCAGTAGGCGCATCAAGAAAGGCCACGCCGCACTGATTGAGCTTGGCGAGAATCTCCGGTTTGAACAGCAAGTCCCAAGAATCCAGCGGCGCGTCATTGCCAAGAATGGCTTTGACCTTGTCGACGTTATAGGCAATGCCATTGGTGCCCCACATATAGGGCACCACGTAGTCGTTGCCGGGGTCTTTGGCGGCCAGCACTTTCAGCAGTTCGGGGTTGAGGTTTTTCCAGTTGGGCAGCTTGCTCTTGTCCAGTTTCTGGAACACCTGGGCCTTCATGTAGTTGGGCAAAAAGCTGTCGCTGGGCACCACCAGGTCGTAGCCGGAATGGCCGGAAAGCAGCTTGGCTTCGAGCACTTCGTTGCTGTCGTAAACGTCGTACTTGGGCTCGATGGCCGTTTCTTTTTTAAAGCCGCTGAGGGTGTCTGGGCCGATATAGTCGAACCAGTTGTAGATACGCACCACGGGGTCGGCAGCCATTACCGTAGCGCTAGCCAGCAGTGTTGCCGTGAGTGCCAGGCTGAGCAATTTAGGTTTAGTCATGGGCGGCGCCCTCATAGCCTTGCAGCACGTTAACCGCGTTGACGCCGATGGCTTCCACCGCGTAACCGCCCTCCATCACAAACAAGGTCGGCAGCCCCAGCGCGGCGATGCGCGCACCCATTTTCAGGTAATCCGGCGAGTCGAGTTTGAACTGGGAAATCGGGTCGTCTTTGTAGGTATCGACGCCCAGGGAAATCACCAGCACGTCCGGGGCATAGGCGGCGATTTTTTCGCAGGCATCGTCCAACGCCGCACTCCATTCCTTCCAGCCGCTGCCCAGGGCCAAGGGGTAGTTGTGATTGCAGCCTTCGCCTGCGCCTTCACCGCGCTCATCGGCGTTGCCGAGGAAGTACGGATACTCGTCCAACGGGTCGCCGTGAATCGAGGCGAACAGCACGTCGCCGCGCGTATAGAACAGCTCTTGGGTGCCGTTGCCGTGGTGGTAATCGACGTCAAGAATCGCCACGCGTTTGGCCCCTTGGTCAAGGAACGCCTGGCTGGCGATGGCGACGTTATTGAGGAAGCAGTAGCCGCCCATAAAATCGCTACCGGCGTGGTGGCCAGGTGGACGGCACAGAGCAAACGCCGTACGCGCGCCTTGGCGCATATGGTCCTGAGCGGTCAGTGCAACTTGGGCCGAGCTGTAAATGGCCTGCCAAGTGCCCGCAGTGATCGGCGCTTCGGTATCGAAACAGTAATGCCCCAGCTCGCCAATTAGCGCCCGGGGAATGGGGCCATCGCGGCGCAGGCGGCGGGCGGGAAAGGTTGAGGGCAGCAGGTCACAGCTATGCCCTTCAGCGGCCCAGCGCGCCCAGGCGTTTTGCAGAAAGGTCAGGTAAGCGCCGTCATGAATGCGAGCAATCGGCGCCAGGCCGAAATCCTTGGGCGCAATCACCTCACCGAGGTTTTGCTGCTTTACCCGCGCCAGCACCGTATCGGCGCGGCTGGGCATTTCAAAACAGGGCTGCAGTTGGCCATCGACCAATTCTGATTGGCCATGGTGCAAACGGTGGTCGTCGCTGTAGACGGTCAACATGGGGCGCTACCTCATCAGTGTTGTTATGCGGCCATTGTGGGCACAGGCCTGATAACAGAAGAACGCTGTGGGCGGCCAAAAGGGGATCGAAACGGCCAATTTAGTTGGCCAAAACTACACTGGTGATCTATTGCCGATCCGTATGGTGTGGACGCAGATGTGTCAGCGCACCCGGGCCCCCGCCTACGCGGGGGCGACGGGTGTTTTCAGACCCTGCACCGTCATTCCCGCGCAGGCGGGAATCCAGAATGGGGCGTCAAACTCGGAAGTAGCTAGGCGGCTGCCCACTCCAGCGCTGGAAGGCATGCCGCAGGCTGGCGGTCTCGCTAAAGCCGAGCAGCTCGGCAATTCGGTAGATGGGCAACTCGCCTTGCTGCAATAACTCCTTGGCCCGGCTAAAGCGCAGCTCATCGAGCAGTTGTTGGTAGCTGGTGTGCTGCTGTTGCAGGTAACGGCGCAGGCTGCGTGCCGAGCAGTTCATTTGCCGCGCCAGTTCTTCCAGACCTGGAGGCGCTTGCAGACGTTCGGCCAAGCATTCGCGCACCCGTTCCAGCCAGGCGCGGTTGGCGGCCAGTTCGGCGTTTTGCCGACGGCATTGGTCGAGCATTTCCTGGTGGGTGATGGGGTCGGCCAGTGGCAAGGGCTGTTCAAGCCAGTGGGCGGCAAAGCCGATGGCGTTGCGCGGTTGGGCAAATTGCAGAGGGCAGTCGAAACCCTGCAGATAGGCCTTGGCCTGGCCTGGTGCCTCGGCGTAGTCAAATTGCGCCGTCATTAGCGGCAACGGCTGGCCGAGCAAATCGGCGCAGACCACCTTGAGCGAGGCCAGGCACAATTCCACGTTAAACGGCCGCAGGGCTTCGTCTTCACCGTAACCGGTGGCGACTAACCACGCCGTGTCGCCTTCGATTTTCAGGCTGAGGTTAAAGTAGGTGCCCAGCAGCACCGGGTAGCTCAAACCAATGCGCAAGGCATCGCCGAAGGTGGGCGCCGAGAGCAAGGCGTAGCCAAGCAAACCATAGGCGGAAATACGCGTGCGCAGCCCCATGCGCAGGCCTAGCGCTGGCTCAGGGCTCAGGCGCAGCGCGTTGGCAAACACCTGTTGCTCCTGCCCTGGCCCGATCAGGCGTTTCATGCTGCGCAGGTCGTCGGCGGAGATACCGCTGCCGGCCAGCACCGCCTCCACACCATGCCCCTCGGCGCCCAACATCGTCACGGTTAACGTCGACATATGCAGCGAGTTAAGCCACGACGAGCGAGAGAAAATCGCCTCAGGCATAGCCGCTTAGTTCAGCTGCTCTTTGCGCCGATAGGGGAATACGTCAATCACTTTGCCGGCGCGAATCGCGTCTTGCAGGCTCTTCCAGTAATCGGCCTGGTAAAGGTCACCGTGCAACTGGCTAAACAGCTTGCGTTGGCCCATATCGGCGAACAGGAAGGGCGGGAATTCCTCGGGGAATACGTCCAGCGGACCAATCGAATACCACGGCTCGGAGGACATTTCGTCTTCCTCATAACGCGCCGGCGGAATCACCCGAAAGTTGGCTTCAGTCAGCGCGCAAATTTCGTCGTAGTCGTAAAACACCACGCGACCGTGACGGGTGACGCCGAAGTTTTTCAGCAGCATGTCGCCTGGGAAAATATTCGCTGCCGCCAGCTGCTTGATGGCCAGGCCGTAGTCTTCCAGCGCTTCGAGCACCTGGGCTTCGTTGGCGTGTTCGAGGTAGATATTCAGCGGCGTCATCCGCCGCTCGGTCCAGCAGTGGCGCACCAGCACCACATCGCCTTCGAGCTCGACAGTGGACGGTGCCACTTCCAGCAGCTCAGCCAAGCATTCAGGGTCGAACTTGGATTTGGGAAAACGGAAATCGGCGAACTCTTGGGTATCGGCCATGCGCCCTACCCGGTCGACGCTTTTGACCATGCGGTACTTCTCGATCACCGTCGCGCGGTCGACGTTTTTTGACGGCGAGAACTTGTCTTTGATGATTTTAAATACGGTGTTAAAGCCCGGCAGGGTAAACACGCTCATGACCATGCCGCGCACGCCGGGGGCCATGATAAAGCGGTCGTCGGTGTTGGCCAGGTGGTTGATCAACGCGCGGTAGAACTCGGATTTGCCGTGTTTGTAGGTACAGCTCGGCAATATGTTTGCCCGGCAGAATGCGTTTAAGAAAGCCGACAAACTCCGCTGGAATCGCCACATCCACCATGAAATAGGAGCGGGTGAAGGAGAAGATGATCGACACATCGGCTTCATCGGTGATCAACGCGTCGATCTGAATACCGCGTTCCTCCCGGTGCAGCAACGGAATCACCAGCGGCCATTGTTCGTCGCGGGTATAGATTCGGCCAACCAAGTAGGCGCCTTTGTTGCGGTACAGCACCGAGGAAAACAGCTCAATACACAGCTCCGGGTCTTTGCACACCCAGTCCGGCAGGTTGGCGCGCAGCTGCGATTCCAAGCGCGCCAAATCGCGCGGCAGGTCATCAAACGGCACGCTAAAGCGGTAGTCGTTAAACACCTGCTCAAGCATGCCCGTGAGGTTGACCTGGGGCATGTACGTGCGGGTTTGTGCAGCACGTTCATGGCTGCGCAGGGAGGGCCGCGTGGTGTGAATAAACATGCAGCCGTCGCTGATCAGGTCGTGGCTAAACAGGCCGCAGAAGATCGAGTTAAACCAGGTTTCTGCCAGTTCATCGTCAAAGCGCGTGTCGATCAGGTTGATATAGGCGCTTTTCACCAGCGGCCACAGGTGCACGTCGAGCAGCACTTCGTCTTTCAGGGCTTGGTGCAGGCGCTGACCGACTTCGCTGACTTTCTCTTCATACAAATTGATCCGCGCGGCCGAGGCTTGCTGGATTTCCTGCCATTGCGCCTGCTCGAAACGGGCGCGGGCACCGTCGGTAATCTGTTTGAAATGCTCGCGATAGTCATCAAAGCCGTCGAGGATCAACCGGGCGATATCGGCGGCGGGCCATGGCTGGGGCATAGAGAACTCTCGGCAGTGGTTAGAGGCGGCAACAGACGCCGAGCTTAGCCAGATGCCGCGACAAGAGAAAGCTGTGCGGCGAGAAAGTGGCCTTGTACGTGCAGGTGAAAGTGCACAAATGAAATTTCGTACGCGACAAATGACAACCATTCTCGATAAGATCGCCGCCGCCCTGCTCCGTAGCCTGCGAAAAGGAAGCACATGCCGCCGCCCAATTCCGACCCCAATGAAGCGCAAACCTATCGCGGCTTCTATGCGGACATCTTGCATTACCTGCGCAAGCGCACAGATAGCGCCAGCGATGCGGCGGACATGACCCAAGACGTGTTCGCCCAATGGCTGGGGTATCGCGACCAAGCCAAGGTCGAGCAGCCGCGCGCCTTTCTGTTTCAGATGGCGCGCAACTTGCTGCGCGACCATTGGCGCCGGCAGAAGGTGCGGCAAACGGTGTTTGTGGAGCAATTGGCTGACACCACTGAGGGCGAGGTTCAGGTGCACAACACACAAAGCAACGACCCCCTGGCCCGAGCGCAGCAGCAACAGCACTTGGAGCGCCTGAGTACAGTGCTTGATGAGCTCTCGCCGCGCCGCCGTGAGGCGCTTATGCTGCACCGCTTTGACGGCATGAGTCAGGCACAAATCGCCGAACATATGGGCATTTCCGTCAGCATGGTGGAAAAACATATCGCCTCAGCCCTGCTGCACTGCAAGCGCCGGCTGGAACAGGATCACGGCCAGGAGCCGCCGCAATGAACGCGCCCGTTGAAATGCCGTGCGACGACAGCGTCGACGCCCAGGCGGCCGCCTGGTTTAGCCGTAACCGTGGCGCCAATGCTGACCCCGAGGCCTTTGCCCAGTGGCTAACCGAGCCTGCGCACGCCAAGGCCTATGCCGACGTTGAAGCGCTGTGGGCGCAATTGGCTGACCTGCGGCCACAGCACGCGCCCATTAACGTGCAGCCGCTACGCCGTAAACGTAGCTGGCGCCCTGCCCTGGCAGTGGCTGCGGCACTGGTGTGTGCCGTGCTGACGATGAACCTCGGTGCGCCGCTAACCCTTTATAAGCAACAGATTGCCGCCCAAGCCAACGGCAGCCGCGAACTGCAGTTGCCCGATGGCAGCACGCTTTTCGTCAACGCCAACACGCGCCTGACGATCGACTTCACCGCGCAGCGCCGCGATATCCATTTGCTCCAAGGCCAGTTGTATATCGACGTAGCCGCTGACAAAGAGCGGCCGCTGTGGGTGCATTCCGGCGACGCGCAGGTACGCGTGGTAGGTACGGGGTTTGATGTGCGCCGTGGTCAGCGCCAGTTGGTGGTAACGGTGGCCCATGGGCAGGTGGCGCTGATTCCCACGCCCAACAGCCCACCAACGCTGCTAACCGCCGAGCAACGCGCCGGCTACGACTACCGCAGCGGCCAGGTGCAACAAAGCGTTCTGGAGGCCAGCCAGGTGGCCGATTGGCGCAGTGGACATGTGTATTTCCGCAACCGCGACTTGGCCAGCCTGGTCGATGAACTGGCGCTGTATCGCAACCAGCCGGTGCAGCTCAGCGATCCGGCGCTGGCCAAATACAAGGTCTCTGGCAGTTTCGACGTCAATGACCCGGACGCTCTACTGCGTGCCCTGCCCGCCTTACTGCCGGTAAAAACGGTAATTCTGGGCGATGGACGGGCGCGAATTCTGCCACGCAGAAAATAGATGCGAATATTTGCTATTCGCATATGAGGGTTTCTTCCGGTGCCGCGTCTTCCTCCTGTCTGCGTTCTGAACGCGGACCTTTTTCGGCCTTAGTTGCCATTGGGGGAATCCATGTTTCGCGCGCACCACAGCATCCAATTCCGTTACAGCCGTCCAACGCTCGCCGCCCTGTGCCTGGCGTTTAGCCTGCAAGCGCAGGCGCAAAGCTTTGCCCTGAATCTGCCGGCGCAGCCGTTGGCTACTTCGCTTAGCCAAGTGGCGCAGCAAACCCACGTGCAGCTGCTGTTTGATGAAACCCTTCTGCGCAATGTGCAAGCGCCAGCGCTTAACGGCCAGTTCGACCCCGAAGACGCCATTCGCCGCTTGCTGCAAAACAGCGCCTTTACCCTGGTGAAAGTCGACAACACCTTTGTCGTGCGCGCCAGCGAAGTACCAAGCAACGAACAGGGCATTACCCTGAGCGCCTTGAGCATTGTGGGCGACGGCGCGCAGGTGGATTCCAGCACGGTTGGCCGCTCAACCCTGTCGCAAGTGAACATTGACCGTCGCCAGCCCAATAACATCGGCAGCCTGCTCGCCACCTTGCCAGGTGTCACTGCTGGCGGCTCACCGAAACCCGGTGGCCAGACTATTAACATCTGGGGCATGGGCGATGCCGAAGACGTGCCGCTCACCCTTAACGGCGCGCCGAAATCCGGCTTTGAGCGCTACCAGCAAGGCACCATTTTTATCGAGCCCGAGCTGATCAAAAGTATCGAAGTGGAGAAAGGCCCGCACTCGCCCTTCACCGGCAACGGCGGCTTTGGCGGTACGGTCAATATGACCACCAAAGACGCCCCCGACCTGCTCGAACAAGACCGCAACACGGGCGCCATGCTCAAGTACGGTTACAGCAGCAACGACCACCAACAGATTTACACCGGCGCCACCTACGCCCGCACCGACAACGGCATGGCCGACGTGCTGGTGTATTACACCAAGCGCGATGGCGACGATTTGAAGCTCGCCGACACCCGCCCCGACCCAGACAACCGCTACCCGATCAACCCCAAGCGCCTGCCCAACACCGCGCAAGATTTGGACGCCCAGTTGTTCAAGCTCAACCTGCACCCCACCGATGAGCACAGCCTGGGGCTGTCTTACACGCGCTCCAACAGCGAGCGAATGACACCGTTTTCCTCCAACAGCTACCCGACGCCACCGACCGCAGCGAGCATTCGCCAGTATGGCTATGAAGGTGCGTTGAAGCGCCTACTGGCTGACCGCACCACGGTCGACACCACTTTTTCTGCCAAGTACGAATACCAGCCGCTGGACAACCCGCTGGTCGACCTGGCGCTGAGCTACTCGCACTCAAAAACCGACCAAACCGACGAGCGCGGCGAAGGTGCCTTCTACCAGCCAGCCACCGGCGGCAAAAAGATGGACACCTCTTACCGCGACGACGTGCTCGAGCTGCGCAACACCAGCCTGTTCGCCACCGGCCCGCTGGAGCACGCCTTGACCCTGGGCAGCCAACTGCGCAAACACAAGCGCGACACCCTGATGTATATGCCCGGTACCACCTACAACCGTCCGCAATACAACTACGGCTACTACCAGCCCGGTTTTATGCCGCGTGGCAAAGTCGACAGCCAGGGCTACTACGTCAAAGACGCCATCACCCTGGGCGATGTAACCATCACCCCGTCACTGCGCTTCGACGAAGTGCGTAACGACGGTAAACGCAACCTGGCGCCGCTTTACAACACCCCCGGCGTGCACGACTACAGCAGCCAGACCTACAGCGGTTGGTCGCCGCGCCTGTCGTTGTTCTGGTCACCGCTACCGCAACTGGGCTTCTTCGCCGACTACAGCAAAACCTGGCGTGCGCCGGTGATCGACGAGCAATACGAAGTGCAAAGCGCCACGAGCACGCGCAACCGCACCAGCCGTGATCTGGACCCCGAGCGCATTACCGCTTTGCGCGCCGGCAGCATTTTGTCCATCGACATCGGCCGCCACGACAACCTGCAAGTACGCACCACGGTGTTCCGCAACGAGATCAAAGACGAAATCTTTAAAAACCTCGGCATCGACTGCGAGAACCAAAGCACTAACGGCGGCACCATCACCAGCGCTTGCGGCGCCGGCAACCGCCCGCTGTACCGCAATATCAACGGTTCGGTGATCAAGGGGTTTGAAGTGGAAAGCTTCTATGACTCGAAGTGGGTGTTTGGCTCGCTGTCGTATTCGTGGATGACCGGCAAACACAACGGTGCCTACCTCAACCCCTGGGGCCCGGACGTATGGGCGCGGGATATTCCATCGCCAAAATGGGAAGCCACCCTCGGCGCGAAAATTATCCCTATCGACATGCAAGTCGGCATGCAGGGTGAATATGTACGCAAGACCGACCGCGTACCGGGCGACGACTGGGCCAGCGACTACCCCTATAACGAAGCGGAAAACGACAGCTATGCCGTGTTTGGTTTGTTCGCCAGTTGGAAGCCACGCCAGCAAGGGTTGAAAGGGACCGAAGTCAACCTGACCGTCGACAACCTATTTAACAAAGACTACATACCGCAGCTCAGCGGCGACAGCGTGCGCAGCCAAGGCCGCAACGCCAAAGTCAGCGTAACCCGCTTCTTCTAAAGCGCCCCATCCAGCCCCCGCTTGGCAAGAAATGCAGCGAGAAAATCAATAAAGGCCTGCACCTTGCCGGTGGCGCGGCGGTGGCTCGGGTACACGGCCAATATATTCGGGCCGAAGGCATCCGGGTCGATCTCGTAGTCGGCCAGCACCCGCAGCAATCGGCCGTCGGCCAGGTAAGGGCCAACGCTCCATTCCGGCGTATGCAGCAACCCGGTGCCGGCCAGCGCGGCCGCGAGCAACAGGTCGTAGTTATCGCTGCGCAAGCGCGCTTTTTGCGGATGGTCGAGGGTCATGCGTTGGCCATCGCGTTCAACAAACCACAGGTGTTTATCCAGCGCCGAATGCTGATACACCAACCAGTCGTGGCGGTTGAGGTTGAACGGTGTCAGTGGCTCGGGATTGCGTGCCAGGTAAGCCGGGCTGGCACAGATAAAAATACGATTGCGCCCCACGCGCCGGGCGATCAGACCGGGCAAATCACTGGGGCCTTCACGCAGCGCTAAGTCGTAGCCGCTTTCCACCAAATCGACAAAGGCATCGCACAGGTCGATATGCACAGTCAGTTGCGGATACGCAGCAAGAAACCCTGCACACACCTCATCCAGAAACGCCCGGCCAAACGCCAGTGGCGCGGTAATGCGCAGGTTGCCGTGCAGGCCATGTTGCAACTGGCCAATTTCTTCACCCACCTCATGCAAACGCTGCAACACCTGGCGCGCCGTTTCCAAGTACAGACGCCCGGCCTCGGTCAGCACCGTACGCCGCGTACTGCGCTCAAACAGGCGACTGCCTAATTCAGCCTCCAAGTGACTGACCGCCTTGGTCAGCGCCGAGGGCGTTTTGCCCAATTGCTCGGCCGCACGGCTAAAACTGCCGTGCTCGGCAGTGGCGACAAACATGCCCAGGGCGCTGAGTTTATCCATTGCAGTTTTTCCCATCAGGCAAAAGGGTTTTGCTCGCCGCAGGCGTTCTGCCAGGCAAGCGCAGCCGCTAGTCTCGCCAGCAGACCAATAAATACAAGGGGTTTTCCATGAAAAGGTTCATTCCGAACCTGTTGGCGCTGGCGGTGGCTTTTATGGCCGCTGCCGACTTGGTGTTATTCAACGGCAAGGTGTTTACCGCCGAAAGCAGCCAACCCAAGGCGCAAGCGCTCGCGGTCGAGAACGGTAAGGTGCTGCAGGCGGGCAGCGATAGCGAAATAAAAGCCCTGGCCGACGCCAACACACAACTGATTGACCTCGGCGGCAAAACCTTGCTGCCGGGCATGATCGACGCCCATTCCCACGCCATTTTCGGCGGCCTGGAAATGGCCTCGGCGAATATGGGCGATGAAGTGGTCGCCCTGGAAGAACTGCAAAAACGCCTGCGCGGCTGGCGTGACGACGGCAGCGCCGGGCATGGCGAGGTGCTGACCGTAGCCGGCATGAACTCGGCGTATTGGGCGCAGGCCGAGGGCCTGGGCAAACTGTTTAACAACGGCGAATGGGCCAACGTACCCATCGCCTTTATGGGCAGCGACCACCACACCGGCTGGATCAATAGCGCCATGCTCAAGCGTGCCGGCATCGACGCCACACTGATCAAAAACCTGCCCGCCGCCGAGGCCGACACCATTGGCAAATTGGCCAGCGGCGAGCCCAATGGCTTTCTCGTCGACGCCGGCTGGGACCGCGCCGCCGCTGCTCTGCCGCCACCCAGCGCCGCAGTATTGCTCAAGGCCGGCGAGGCCGCGGTGAAGTTCAATAACAGCTTTGGCATCACCGCCTGGATGGACCCCGCCGCCAACGCCGCACCGGGTGAAGCGGTATTCGCCATGAAGCCCACAGAAAAATCTGTCGGCATTTTGCCGGTGTACAAAGCCCTGGCGGAAAAAGGCGAACTGACCGCCCACGTTGCCGCGCTATTAGTGGCCAACAGCAAAAGTCGGCCGAGCGACCTGGATGTGCTGAGCAAGGTGCGCGACCAGTTCAGCGGCATCCCAAACCTGACCCTGCCGGGCATCAAAATCTTCGCCGACGGCGTGCTCGAATACCCGGCGCAAAGTGCCGCGCTGATCGACCCCTACAGCAACTCCAGCAAACGCGGCGAACTGCTGATCGACCCCAACCATTTCGGCGAATTGGTCAGCGCCATCGACGCCCGCGGTTGGCTGGTGCATATCCACGCCATCGGCGACCGCGCCGTGCGTGAATCACTCAACGGCATCGAGCAGGCACGCAAAGACCGCAACAGCGGCATCACTCACTCCATCACCCACCTGCAATTGGTTAACCCAAAAGAATTCGCCCGCTTTAAACCGCTGAACGTTATCGCCGCCATGCAATTGCTGTGGGCCAGCGGCGACGAATACACCTTGGATATGGTCAAGCCCTACGTCAACGCTTTCGCCTTCCGCTACCAATACCCGGCGCACTCACTGCTCAAGCAAGGCGCGACGATTGCCGGCGCTAGCGACTGGCCGGTGTCCAGCCCCAACCCGTGGTTGGCCATTGCCCAGGCCATCAGCCGCGAAGGCCCTAAAGGCGTGCTTAACGCTGATGAACGCATCGACCGCGACACCATGTTCTACGCCTACACCCTCAACGCCGCGCGAACCATGGGCCTGGAAAATCAGATCGGCTCACTGAAAGCCGGCAAGATCATCGTTGACCGTGATGTGTTTACCGTGGACGCCAAAAGCTTGGGGGAAACCCAGGTTTTGAATACCTATTTCGCCGGCAAGCCGGTGTACGCGCCGGCAGCCCCGTAGCACCGCGTTCGCCTCGCGATTCTGGGTCCCCGCACAGGCGGGGACCCCGGTGCACCGATCTAACAAGAAACTTCACCCCTGCTTTGCCCCGGCCTGTTGCATCCAGGCCAATGGCGAAGCCTTGACCTCGCACTGCCCATAACAACCACAACATAGGGACAACCGCATGAAGCATCTTTTACTCGCAGGCCTCGCCCTGTTCCCCCTCGCCAGCCAAGCTGCAATACCGCTGAACGACGACTTCGCCGTGGAGGTCGACCTCAGCCTGGCCAGCGACTACCGCACCCGCGGTATCTCACAAACGCAGAACGACCCCGCCGCCCAAGCCGGCGCCACCCTGCTACACAGCAGCGGTTTATATGCCGGCGCCTGGACTTCAAACGTTGACTTCGGCTTTGGCCTGAAAACCCGCCAAGAAGTGGACTACTACGCCGGCTGGTTCTGGCAGGCCAACGACGACATCAGCCTGGACACCGGCTACATCAAGTACGCCTACCCCAAAGAAGGCCAGTTCTCTACAGCATTCTCAGCGCCTACGGGTTTACAGCGGCGGCTTACTACTCCAGCGATGCCTCCAGCGTATTGGGCAAAGACCAAGACACGCTCTATAGCTACGTTGGCTACGAAACCACCCTACCCGCCGAAATCGGCCTAAAACTGCGCTACGGCCGCATGGACTTCAAAGACCCGCTGTTCTGGTCGCAGAACGGCACCGGCACCGACTCCTACCGCGAGTGGGAGGCCAAGGTGAGCTATGAATTGTTCGACGTCACCTGGGGCCTGAGTTATATCGACACCGACCTCTCCGATGACCAATGCGCGAGCAATTACGGCTTTACCGACACCTGCGGTTCCACCGTGGTGGCGAGCGTCAGCAAGTCGTTCTGATCGGTTGCTGCGGTCTTCGCCCTGAATAGGAGCACCGCAGCGTCTTAGCCCCCTAGCTGTAACTTTCCTGCAATCTTGCCGACTTATTCTCCGGGCACTTTCCACCGCTCTGATAAGGCCCTGCCGCATGCCGCGCTCCCTGGCTGTAACCGAACGCGATACCTGGATTCGCACCGTCACTTTTTTGGTTCTGGGGTTTATCTGCTACGCGCTGCCCTGGTCGGTATTTGCCGCCCTGCCGGCACCCACTGGCGACGCCCCGGCGTTGCGCATTCAAGGTTCCAACACCATCGGCGCCAAACTTGGCCCGGCGTTGGTCAAAGGTCTGTTTGAACAACAGGGCCTGAAAAACATCCGCATGGAACCCACCGGCAACGACAACGAACAGCGCCTGATCGGCCAGAACGCCCAAAACCGCAACGTGGTCATCATCGTCGCCGCCCACGGCTCGGGCACCGGCTTTGTCGCACTGAAAGATGGCAGCGCCGAACTCGCCGCCTCGTCACGCCCGATCAAAGACAGCGAATACCAAGACCTCAGCGCCCTCGGCGATCTAAAAAGCCGTGGTGCCGAGCAAATCATCGCCATCGACGGCCTGGCGATCATCCTTCACCCCAGCAACCCGCTCAGCGCCTTGAGCACCGAACAGCTGGCGCAGATTTTTTCCGGCGAAGCGAAAACCTGGGAAGCCGTTGGTGGCAAAGGCGGCGCAATTCACCTGTACGCCCGCGACGACAACTCCGGCACCTACGACACCTTTAAAGAGTTGGTGCTAAGCAGCCACGGCAAAACCCTCGGCGCTGCTGCCAAGCGTTTTGAATCCAGCGAACAGCTCTCCGATGAAGTAGCCAAAGACCCGGCCGGCATCGGCTTTATCGGCCTGCCCTATATCCGTCAGGCCAAGGCCGTGGCGATTGCCGATGGCGACTCGCAAGCCATGCCACCGTCTACCAGCCTGATCGCCACCGAAGACTACCCGCTGTCGCGCCGACTGTTTTTCTACGTGCCGCCGCAGGTGAAAAACCCATGGGCCGACGCCCTGGTGAAATTCGCCCAGAGCCCTGAAGGCCAGGCCATCGTGGCGAAAACCGGCTTTATCGCGCAGACCGTACAAGCGATCAACGTGGCGCCCAGCAACGACATGCCCAAGAGCTATCAAAACCTGGCCCGCGATGCCCAGCGCCTGTCAGTGAACTTCCGTTTCAAGGAAGGTAGCGCGGCGCTGGACAACAAATCGCACTACGACCTGCAGCGCGTTTTGGACTACCTGAAAGACCACGACAAACTCAACCGCCAGGTCGTGCTGCTTGGCTTTGGCGACCCCAAAGAAGACCCGGCGCGGGCCGCGTTACTGTCGAAATTACGGGCCATGACCGTGCGCCGCGAACTGGCCAAACAAGGCGTGATGTTCCGCGACATCGACGGCCTCGGCGACGAGCTGCCGGTCGCCGCCAACAGCGCCGAAAATGGCCGGATCAAAAACCGTCGGGTTGAGGTGTGGGTGTACTAGATCGCCCGCCACGTACTGGTAGGAGCCAGCTCGCTGCTGTACGTGACGATCAAGCCAACCGCTGTTTATTCGCGGTACCGGCTACCCCAAGGGCGGCACCCGCCCTTGGTAACACCCGCGCGACAAATGCCTACAATTGCAGCCTCGCACTCACCCCGTTACTCTTCGCGCTTCGGCGTAGTGGGCGGCGAAAAGGGAGCTGCAATGAACAACGTGCATGTCGAGTATGTGAAGCTCCGCGGGCAGCAATGCTGGCGTGTGCGCATCGGCTACCGCGGCGTGACCTTTCAAGAAGAATTGGCCGCCCGCGCGTTCGCCGCACAACTGCACCAACGCCTGACTTGGCTGCGCGCCAAGGACACAAACAACGGCGAGCCCGAAGACGACAACACCCTATTCTGAAGCGTTAATATCCGCGCCTCACCAGGCACTGGCCCGCCCGAAAACATACCGTTTGAACGGAATAATCCCTTCGCCTTCTCCGACCGATTGGCACGCCAACGGCGGAAGCGTCTGCTTATACCGGCCCCTGCAACAGGGGGACCATCAAGGCTCATTTTGCCGCTGATGGAGTAAACCAAATGACTCAAAAAACGTTCCGACTAGCTAAATTGCTGCCAGCTGTCGCTGCCATTGCCTTACTCGGCGGCCTACCCACCGCGGCACAGGCCGCAGTCACACCCTGCGGCTTAGGCGACATTCTTCAGCTTGAAATAGCCGGCGGAGTGCGAAGCGAAGTTCGCATCGTCACCGCCGTCCGTCCCGGCGGAACTGGGGAGCAGCTACAACTCGCAAACGGTCAATGGGCCACACAAATCTGGTTTGATAACGACGAGCGCTGGGACGACCGCATGAAGATGCTGCGCACCGCTTTCGCGCTGGGTCAATTTATTGAAATAGTCAGCAGCGACGACAACTGCAAGGGCGAGTCGGACGAATTCAGGATTGACGTGCAGTACAACGAAAATGGCTACCGTATTGACTAAAATCCAAAGCCCCAGCTAGGCCCTTAAGCACTGAACCAGTGCTCTGCCGCTCCCCCCATGCTTCACCCCTGAAACGCCTGATGCCCCCATCAGGCGTTTTGTATTTTCAGACTTTATTGGCGCGCAACCGGGTATCTGCGCCGTGACGAAATACCCTTATGCCTCTCGCTCCAGAAGTGGTGATTTGTCGGGATATATCCCCTACGCATGCACACCATGGAACACAGTCGCGGCAGAAACGACTGCTTATTCGGCCCGGCTCGCTGCGTCACCATCAAGGCTCATTGACGCTGATGGAGTAACTGTAATGAAACAACATCCAACCCGTTTCACCATGCTTAAAAAAACCACAGTCGCAACCCTCACCGCCGTGCTAATCGGCCTACCCAGCATCGCCCTCGCTGACCCCACCCATTGTGAACAAGGGCGCATCAGCTACTTGCAACTTCAAGGTGGAAGTGACAGCGAGATCTTTATCGCCACTGAAAACAGCCCCGCTGCCGACTACGTAAGGGCCGTTGCCGCCAATGGCAAACGAGCCACCCGAATCTGGTACGTCAATGGCACACGGTGGCGCGACCGCATATCCCTTCTGCGCACGGCTTTTGCCCTGCAACTGCCGGTTAAACTCGTTAGCCGCGATGACAACTGCATCGGCAACGACGATGAGTTCACCATTTCTGTGTGCAGCGCGAGTGGTTGTTGATACTGCGCTCAGCAGCCGCTGAGCTGTTGCGCACGGGGCGTGTTAAGGCCTCTTGCTTACAGTCATCAAGCGCGCTCTGAAACGCATCAATGTGGCTGTAAAAGCCGTCAAGTATCTGCCCCAAGTGCGGGGCAACATGCTTGGCGGCTTTTTCACGGATGTAAGCCTGAGAACGTTTGCGCGGCCAGGCTTTTTTGTAAGGGCGAGGCATATGCAAGGCGTCGTAAATATCTGATGTGTGAATCGCCCCGACTTCCACCCTCACTTATTCAATAAAATACTAACCATCAAATTTTCAGGTCTTTTAGGAAATTAAAAGCGCCTTCTATAGTGCCCGTCCTCTTTTGTTTAGTTAGGACGTTTCCATGCTCCATCGCCTGTTGTTACCCGCTCTGGTATTGGCCCTCGCTGGTTGCGCAGCGCAGCCTGTGGCCTCGGTGCACACCACTAATCCGAGCAGCGCTACCTTGCAAGGCGATGCCGCGCGTCCGGCGCAAGCCAAGTGGCTGCGCACCGAACTGTACTTTTCGATTGGCCCGCTGGAGGGCGGCCCAGGCACCGTTAGCCCAACACGCTGGCGTGAGTTCTTGGACCAGGAAGTGACCGCGCGTTTCCCCGACGGTTTTACTGCCTACGACGCCTACGGCCAGTGGCGTGACCAAGGCGCCGTGCAACCGGAGCGGCTGAGTACCAAGGTGATTGTGGTGTTGCACGAAGACACCGCGCAGAACAACGCCAATATCGAAGCCATACGCCTAGCCTACAAACGCATTACCGGTGATCTCTCGGTGCTGCGCCTATCGCAGCCGGCTGATGTGTCGTTCTAATGGCTGACTATCTGGAAACACTCTACGAGGGCTATGGCCAACGTTTGCAGATAGACGAATTGCTCTACGAGGGCAATACCGACCAGCAACACCTGGTGATTTTCCGCAACGCCCTGCTCGGCCGGGTCATGGCACTGGACGGCGTGGTGCAGACCACCGAAGCCGACGAATTTATCTACCACGAGATGCTCGCCCACGTGCCGATTCTGGCCCATGGCGCGGTGCGTCGGGTGCTGGTAATTGGCGTCGGTGACGGCGGTATTCTGCGTGAGATCGTGCGCCATACCGGCATCGAAGAGATTGTCGCGGTGGAAATCGACGCCTCGGTTATCGAGCTCTGCCAGCACTACTTACCCAGGCATTCGGCGGGCGCCTTGGACGATCCGCGCGTGCGCGTGGTGATCGCCGACGGCCTGGATTTTGTCGCCACTACGGCCGAGCGTTTCGACGTCATTATCAGCGACTCGACCGATCCGATTGGCCCGGCGGCCAGCCTGTTTAGCGACGATTTCTACCGCAACTGCGAACGCTGTTTGTCTGCCGATGGTGTACTGGCCACGCAGAACGGCGTGCCGTTTTTACAGCCTGGCGAACTGACAAATACAGCCAAGCGTTTGGCCGGCATTTTTAGCGACTGGGGCTTTTTCCACGCCGCGGTGCCGACCTATATCGGCGGCAGCATGAGCTTTGGATGGGGCAGTAATAGCGCGGCAGCGCGGCAGACGGACTTGGCCACATTGCGCCAGCGTTTCGAGGACAGTGGCCTGCGTACGCGCTACTACAACGCCGAGATTCACCAGGCCGCGTTTGCGTTGCCGCAGTACATGCTTGAGTTGATCGAAGGCTAGGACCAGCAACGGCGTTTACCTTGAAATTCCGGGCCCCATAATCTGCCCACCTTTGCCGCTTACGGCCTAGGCGCCAACTGCTGATTGCCCTCCACCCGTGCCTCAGTCCAATCCGGATCACTGGCCTTAACGGTGCCAGAAACCTGCAACACCGCCATGCCAAAGCGCTGGCGAAACCGCTCGCCAATCACCGCCAGGTTCTGCCGGTTGGCGGCGTTGTCGGCATGGATCAACAGCACAATCCGCGATGGCAATTTTTCTGGCTTGCCACTGGGCCCGCGCCACTGTCCATGCACGTCGTACCAACTCAAGCCATCGGGGAATCTGGGCGTCACTTCCTGCTCAAGAAACTGTTCCCACTGCGCCGCATCCACCGCACCGAAGTACAGCTCTGAGCGCTGCATCTCATGTTCGCGCGGGGCGCTGCCTGCGGTGCTGCTGGCGTAGCTTTGCAGCAAGCCGATGGCACCTGCCGTGAGCACCACCACGGCGGCCACCAACGCTTTACGGGCAATACTCATGGTGTCACCTCGACAACTTCAGCCACCGCACGACGCCAGCTCAACAGCACCTGCAGTACACCACCCACTGCCAATACCGCCACGCCGACAAAGGCGCCGTAGCCGACATACGCCAAGCTCGACCACAGCATGTACAGGCACAGGGCAAAAAACAGTAACGGCATCCACGGATACAAAGGCACGCGCACCGGGCGCGATACTTCAGGGTGACGCCTGCGCAGCAGTATCAGCGCCAGGCTACTCAAGGCCAGAAACAGCCAATACACCGGGGTCATGTACTCGACCATGGCGTTAAAGCCGCTGTTGGCAAAGCTGCCAAACAGCACTAATAGCAGCGCCACAGCGCCCTCGGCCACCAGCGCCCGACGTGGCACGCCACGGCTATCGTCCCACTGACCAAGCTGGTGCAACAACGGTACGTCGCGAGCAGCGGCGTAGGTGGTGCGGGCACCAACCATCAGCGTCGAATTGATGCTCGCTACCGCCGAAACCGCCACCACCAGCAAAATTAGCAGCACGCCAAACGAGCCAAACGCGCGGTTAAGCAACTCCACCGCTGGCGCCGCGCTGGCGGCCAAACCCTCAAAGCCCAAGCCTTGGACAAAGGCCCAATTGAGCGACAAGTAAATAGTCAGCAACAGGCCCAAGGCACCAAGCAAGGCGATAAACATCCCGCGCCGGCCATCGCGCACTTCCGCCGACAAGGTAGCCGCATCGCTCCAGCCGCCAAAGGCCAGAAAGACAAATATCATCGCCGCCGAAAACCCGCCCAAGCCCGTCTGCTCAGGCTCGGCCGGGAATGCCGGCAGCGGCGCTTCGAAGCCTTGCCAGGCCAGCCAAACCCCGGCGGCGACAATCGAGAAAAAGCCCAAGGTGAGCAAACTGACCAGCACCGTCTGGGTGGCAAAACCCACGCGCACCCCGAGCAAGTTGACCAACACCAATGCCACGATCAAACCGCCGGCATACAGTGCTGAACCGTGCCCGCCAAGCGGCAGCACAGCGTTGAAATAGTCACCAAAGAGAAACGCCGACAAGGCGATCCAGCCGGTGTGCAACACGGCAAAACGCGACCAGGCAAATAAGAAGCCCACCCGCTCGCCATAAGCGCGTTGCAGAAAATGGTAGTCGCCACCAGGGTGGGGAAAGGCCGTGGCCATCTCGGCAAAACACAGGGCGCCGACCATCGACAACACACCGCCAAGCACCCACACCCCATAGAAATACTCAGCGCCCACGTTCAACGCCACGGTGGGTGCGGTTTTCAGAATGTCGGTGGTGATTACCATACCCAGCGTCACCAACAGCGCTTGAAAAACGCCGATATGGCGTTTGGGGCCTTGCGGCAGGGATTGCTCGCTCATGGCGACCTCAAACTAAGAAAACCGTGTGCTGGCGCTAGCAGGGTGTGCGCAACACCGCGTACGCAGGCCCATTCTGGATTCCCGCCTGCGCGGGAATGACGGTGGGTAGTGGTACAAACCCCGTCGTCCCCGCGCAGGCGGGAATCCAGAATCGGCCTGCTGGCGGCGATTGTGTTGGGCACCCCATCACGCGAACCGGCCCCCTTGCGATGCTCGATCAGAACCCGTAAGTCGCCCGAGCGTAGTAATACGCACCGTTGGAGCCGACCGGCGAGAGCACGTCGTACGGCAGGTTGCCGTAGTAGTTGATTTCGTCGCTGGATTTCTCCGGGTACTTGTCGAAGATGTTGTTGCCACCCAGGGCCACGGTGAATTGCGGGGTGAATTTGTAGGCCACCTCGGTATCCACCTGCCACACAGCGTTGTAGGTTTGCTCCGGATGATCACCGCCGCCAAAGTCAAACACGCGGGTGGTGGAGCCTTGGCGGGTCAGGCGTACCAGCAGGTTCCAAACATCGTCGTTCCAAGTGGTGGAGACCACAAAGCGATCTTTCGGTGCCGCGTCGGTCAGGGTGTTGCGCTCCTCCACGCCCACCAATGCATCGTCGCCAATACCCAAGGCGGTCAGCTGCGAAGGCGTGCCTTTGGTGGCGGTGACTTTGGTGTGGTTATAGGTGTACGCGGTGGTCACGCCCAGTTGGCCGTTAGCAAATGGCTGGTGGTAGTTGAGCACCAATTCGGCCCCGTCGGTACTGGTGTCGGCGGCGTTGGTGAAGAAGTTCACGTCGTGCACGCCGGCCTGGCCGAAGTTGTTAAGGATGTACTGCTCCAGGGCGTCGCTACCGATGCGTTGCGACAGGGTGATACGGTCTTTTACGTCGATACGGAACACGTCGAGCGAGGCGTCAAACGACTCGTTGAACTTGGCCGTCAAACCGATGCTGTAGTTCTTCGACGTTTCCGGGTCGAGCTTCTCAGCGCCGAGCGCTTTGGCGATCGGGTCGTTAACCGAGAGCACGCGAATATCCGTCAGCGTGCCGCCGTCACCAAAGTTAACCGTGGTGTTCTGGAAACCCGACTGGGTCAGCGAGGGCGCGCGGAAGTTGTTCGATACAGCACCACGGATGGCATAAATATCGGTCAGCTTGAAGCGCCCGCTGAGCTTGCCCGTCAGCTTGCTGCCGGCGTCGTCATAGCGTTCCCAACGGGTAGCCAGGTCGAGAAACAAGCGGTCGGTAACGTCACCGGAAAGCTCGGCGTAGGTGCCAAATACATTGCGGTCGATATCGGTCTCATCGCTGGGGCGCAGGCCGGAACCCGCCACCGCCCCGGTGCCGGTATAGGAACCTTCGTCACCGGCACTGGTGATGTAATTTTCATAGCGGTATTCACCGCCCAGAGCCAATACAAACGAGCGCTCACCAAACAGCAGCTCGCGGGTGAAATCCAGGTTACCCACGGTCTGGCGCAGCTCGTAATCGCCGGTGTCAAAGCTGCTTGGCGAATCAGCACCGAGCGACTGGTTAAGGGTACGGCGCACGCCCCCTTCGAAAATATTGCGCCCGTGGGTGACGCTGGCGTCGTAGTCCCACTGCTCGCCGATCAAGCCTTTAAATCCGCCGCTAAGGGACAGGTCCTGGTTGTCGCCCACCGACTGCGGCAAAAAGTTATGGGTGAAGAATTCCGGATCCTGATTCTTATAGCGGTAGAACTCGGCACCAGTGGTATGGCGCTTGTTATAGGTACCAAAGGCATAGGCCTTGGCATCGCCCACTGGCAGCTCACTGTTAAACCAGGTGTTGATGTCTTGCAGGGCGCCATCGCCCATCACGTAGTTGCGCCGGTTAGGCGTGCTATCAAAACCGTCGTAGCCGGCTCGGTTAGTCGGGTTACGGTCTTTGTACTCCGCACCACCACGGACAAACCCACCCTCCTCACCCAACTTGGTGCCGATTTTGGCAGTGGTGAAACTGTTCTGGCCGTCGGTAGTGGTTTCGTTAATGGCGTCTTGATGGGTGTGATAGGCGCCATACGTGGTGGAGATTTCGCCGCCTTCCGGAGCGTCGTCAAGGATGATGTTGATCACCCCGGCTATGGCGTCGGAACCGTACTGGGCACCGGCGCCGTCACGCAGCACTTCAATGCGCTTGATAGCGCTGATGGGGATCGAGTTAAAGTCCACGGGCGCGGTGCCGCGGCCGATTTTCGACGAGTCATTCACCAGCGCCGAGGTGTGCCGGCGTTTGCCGTTTACCAAGACCAGCACCTGGTCCGGGCTCATGCCGCGCAACTGCGCAGCGCGCACATGGTCGGCGCCACCGGAGTTGGACTGGCGCGGAAAGTTAAACGAGGGCAGCAAGGTCGCCAGGGCTTGGCCCAGCTCGCCGTTACTGGCGCCCGTGGCCTTGATGTCATCCGCGGTGAGCACATCCACCGGCACCGGCGAATCCAGCACCGTGCGGTTTTTCGCCCGGGTACCGGTAACCAGCACAGTGCCCAAGCGGGTCCCGTCATCAACGCTGGTGGACGTTTCTTCGGCATACACAGGCGTATGGGCAATTGCCGCAACTACAGCCACGCTAATTAATGAACGGCGAAACATGCGACTTACTCCTGAGCGCACTTACGAACAGGCACCTGGCAAACCTGAAAGTTGCCGGCCTTAACCTGAGGTTATTGTTCTGGCTGTTGTGTTAATTGGTTTATTCAGCGCGATAAAAACCGTGGCCCGAACTGGCGAGCCTTATCTAGTTAACGGTGCTTATCACATGCCCCTGGCAGTACTGAGTGAGGTCCGCCGTATATAACAGCCACACTTCTGATGAAATTTGGTGAGCATCCCTGCCCAGATAGGGTTCCTTGGCGCTGATCCTACTCAAGGGCTCTAATCCGGCAAAATACCCATTAATGCTTAGGTTATATCGCGATAAGAAAACGAGAGAAACAAACAAAAAAGTGCTGAATAGGCAGCAGTGAAGTGTTGGTTACGCAACAAAAGTGCTGCCTGAGCAACAACTGAAAATGGATCAACGAATTAAATATCAGGCACGTCGTAGGTTGGGTTGAGCAAAGCGAAGCCCAACTCAAGCCATTCAACGCGATATAAGCAGACCGTTATTAAAGTTCGGCTCTGTTGCACTCAACCCAACCTACCTATTTTTTTATAGATCGCTGGAAGATCAAAAGCAGTAAGTAGATTGGGTTGAGCAACCCGAAGCCCAATATAAGCCTACTAGTCGTAGGCTTTACGCTCCCACTCATCGTCGGGAATATCCAACGCCTCCCCAGAAAAGCGCTGTTCAGCAAACGGGTCAGCATGCAGGTGAAAGCCGTTGCGCTCCCAAAACCCCGGCGTTTGCGTGCTGGTAAATTCCAAGGCGCGCAGCCACTTGGCGCTCTTCCAGAAGTACCGCCCGGCCACCAGTAAACGCAGCGGCCAACCATGTTGCGGGGTCAGCGGTTTGTCGTCGTAAGTCAGGGCCAACAGGCTATCGGCATGGAGCAAATCGTCCAGGCTGATATTGGTTTGGTAGTTAGTGTCGGCATGGGCCATGACAAAGCGGCCCTGGGGCTGAATATCCAAGGCGTGCAGCACATCACGCAGGTGCACGCCCGACCAGACGGTGTCGAATTTCGACCAGCGCGTAACGCAGTGAATATCGCAGCGCACTTGGGTTTGCGGCAATTGCAGCAAGTCGTCGTAGCGAAGCTGCACTGGCTTATTCAGCGCGCCGAGCAGGCTGAGCGACCACGTGGCGAGATCGTAACTGGGCACCTCGCCTTCATGCAGGATGGGAAAGCGCTCGGTCAAAATCTGCCCGGGTGGCAAGCGCGAGCCATGGGCCGGATCGCTGAGCACCGCCCTGGCCTTTTTCAGCCGCGCCGCTTTGTTATGCCGGTCGCTCATCTCACTTGGCAACCGGAATCCACGGCGCTTGCGCGACACCGGCTGCGTCGCCAAAGGCCGGTACTTTCTCCGCCAGGTCACGAACGTTCTTTACATCCAGATCGAGCAACTGCTGACGAGTAATAAGGGTCGGCGGCACCAACACATGCTCGCCCGGGTTCTGCCCGGCAATGCGCAGCGCCAAGCTACGCACGCTGATGGCGCCAGCCACTTCCGGGTTGATCGCGGCGGTAGCGGCCCAGGCGCTGTCCGGCTCTTTCATGATTTGGATATCGGCGGTGGAAATATCGGCGCTGTAGATCTTCACCTGCGTGTTCAGGCCCGCTTCGTCGACGGCGATTTTTGCGCCTTTGGCGAACTCGTCGAACGGCGCAAAGATCACGCTGATACCCGGGTTGGCGCGCAGCACGGCGCTGGCCTGGTCGGCCACCGAGTTAGCAATCGGCGGGTTGAGGGTGCCGAAGCGCGCCTTTTCGACAATGCCGGGGTTGGCGGCTTTGACTTCGCGCCAGATTTCATCGCGGCGCTCCATCGGCGTGAAACCACCGATAAACACATAGCCGGCCTGAAACGCAGTGCCGTTGTCTTTCAGCGCTTGGCCAAGGGCCAGGCGCGCCAGTTCATGGTGGTCCTGCTCGATCTGGGTGACCTTGGGGTTGCCCAAGTCGATATCAAAGGCCACCACTTGGATGCCCTTGGCCACGGCTTTATCGACGGTATCTTTCAGGGTTTCCGCCAGGCCGAGCTGGACGATGATGCCGTCTACGCCGAGGTCGATGGCTTGTTCCAGCAACTCGCGCTGGGTAGCGGCTTGCTGGCGGGCGTCGAGCAAGCGCAGGTCAATGTCGAGGGCCTTGGCTTGCTTCTCGACACCGCGCAAATAGGCCTCGGGGAAGTCGCCGGAAAACAGGTAACCGACCAGGGCGATTTTCACCCCGCCCTTGTCAAACGGCGCGGGCGCACCGGCAATGCCCGCCGCCTGCACCGCGCTGGCCAGGGACAGGCTTAGGGCCGCGCCGAGCAGGTAGCGCTGGCCGTGTTTAAACAATGCACGCATGGTGAAGTCCTTTAAAAATGTGCCTTAGCGAGTTTTCGCTGCCAGGCCGAAGGTGAACATCAGGGCCAAAACCAGCACGGCACCTTTAACGAAATCCTGCGCGTAGTACGGCGCGTTAAGCATGGTCAAACCGTTTAACAACGTGGCCACCAGCAGCGCGCCAATAAGGGTGCCGAAGGCATTCGGTTTGCGTGCGCCGAGCACGGCAAAACCAATCAGCGCAGCGCCCAGGGCGTCGAGCACCAGGCCGTTGCCGGAGCTGACATCGCCACGGCCCAAACGCGCGGCCAAAAGCAAACCGCCCGTTGCCGCGAGCAGCGCCGACAGCACATAGGCGAGCAATTTGTAGCGCTCCACTGGCGCACCGGCCAGGCGCGCCGCACGCTCGTTGCCACCGATGGCGTAGAACACGCGGCCAAAACGGGTGCGCTCCAAAAAGCCCCACACCAGTAGCGCGATCACCAGCATCACCACCACCGGCACCGGCACCGTGTCCCACAGCCGGGCGCGGCCGAGGGCGAGAAAACCGGCGCTGAAACTGCCGATGGCTTCGTCGCCATTGGGCAAGGTCATGCCCACCGCAATCGAACGGCCGCCGGTGGGAATTAGTTGCAAGCCAATGACCAAAAACATGCTGCCCAAGGTGGCGAGAATGTCCGGCACGCCCATGCGCACAATCAGAAAACCATTCAGCAACCCCACCAGCGCGCCACAGCCCAGGCTGATGGCAATCGCCGGCAACGGGCCCCAACCGAGTACCACCATCACGTAACTGGCGGTCATCAAACTCATCGCTGCCACGGCGCCAATCGACAGATCCAGGCCGCCGACCGCCATGGTCAGCGTCACTCCCAAGGCCAACAGGGCGACGATGGAAAGCGACTGCAAAATGATGAACAGATTGCCCACGCGCAAAAACGCCGGCTCTAGCACCGAGAACAAAATCACCACCAGAGCCAGCACAATCAGCAGGCCGTAATGGATGGCCAGGCGCAGCAGTACGCTGCGCAGTGGCTCGGCCTGGGGAACGGAAAAAAATGCATCAGACATGCGCAGCTCCTTGGCGTTGCACGGGGGTAACGGTGGTTGTAGGTGTGGCAATGCCGGCGATCTGCGCCACCAGCTCAGCCCGTTGCAGGCCCGCGCGCGGGTACTCGGCGACCACACTGAGATCGCGGACCACGACAATGCGGTCGGCAATTTCCAGGGCTTCGTCGGGGTCGGAGCAAATCACCAAGGTGGCGCGCGCGGCGGCGCTGGTGCGGATGCGCGCGCCGATTTCACGACGGGCGCGGATATCCACGCCTTGAAAGGGTTCGTCGAGTATCAGCAGGCGGCCATTGCCCAATAACCAGCGGCCCAACACCACTTTTTGCTGGTTACCGCCGGACAGGGTATCCATGCCGACGTCGATGCCGGCGCACTTGATGCCCAAGCCCTGCACCTGCTCCAACACCGCTATGCGCTCGGCACTGGGCTGAATAAAACCGGCGCGACTAAAGCGCGATAAAAACGGCAAGGTCAACGTGCGCGCCAAAGAAAACCCCGGCACCAAAGAGCCGCGCACCCGGTCCTCGGCCGCCATAAACACCCCGCCAGCAATCGCTGCAGCAGGAGACGTGGGCGCCCAGGGTTGGCCATCCAATTCAATGCGCCCGGACAGCGGTGTGCGCAGGCCAAAAAACAGCTCGGCAATCTCGGTTTTACCGGCGCCAAGCAGGCCGGTGAGCGCCACCACTTCGCCTTGATGCAGGCTTAAATCAAAGGCCGGGCTATCGGCCGCGAGCGTCACGCCACGCGCGCGCAATACCTCGGCGCCCTGCGCTGCCGTGCCCTCCACCACCGGCGCCAATTCGCTGCCAAGCATGGCCACCACTGCCGCCGAAAGATCCAATGGCGCAGCAAACTCACCGGCCAGCCGACCATCGCGCAAGACAACCGCGCGGTCAGCGATACGGGCCAGATCTGACAACCGATGGGAGATATACAAAATCGCCACACCGCGCGCGCGCAAGCCATCAATCAAGGTAAATAGACGCTCTGCCTCGCTCGCCGAAAGCGACGCGGTGGGTTCGTCGAGCACCAGTAATTTCGGTTGCAAGGCCAAGGCGCGCGCCAACACCACCAGTTGGCGTTCGGCGGTGCCAAGGGTATCGATACTGGCATTCAACGGCAGACGCAAATCCAGCCCAGCGGCAATGTGCGCAGCGCGTTGGAGTAAGTGTTTCGGGTTGCTCCACAGCGGGCCATCGGGCTGACAGAGCTCATCCAGCACAAGGTTCTGCGCCACGCTAAAGCCTGGCACCACCGCTTCGTCTACCTGCTGATGTACCGCGACAATGCCGGCACGGCGCGCGGCATGTGGCGAAGCAAAATGCCGCGGTTTGCCCTCGACCACCAGTTCGCCAACGTCATGGCCGTGGCTGCCGGCGAGGATTTTTACCAAGGTGGATTTACCCGCGCCGTTGGCACCCAGCAGCGCTACCACTTCGCCGGGGTAGAGGTTAAGGGTGATGTCCTGCAATACACGGCTTTGGCCGAAGGACTTGCCCAGGGAGCGAACGCTGATCAGGGCGGCAGTGGGCGTGGTCATGGGGTCTCGTTACGAAAATCGGGGCGCAGCCGCTATGCAGAGCGATGTGGGCGGACATATAGCGTAAGGACCTCAAAGAATAAAAATAAATAACCGATTCGAATATGGATAGAAGTAGGCCGTTTTTTGACTGCGTTTACTTATGCATATTTAAGCGGCCTTAATCCTTGAAAATAACCAAAGAGAATATCCATAGCCATAAACGATATTGGTATATACCAGATCGAAACCGTTTAAATCGCCACCATCAAAAACGAGGCGCCAACCCCCTATTCAGGGGTTCTGGCTGGAGTACGCAGGAATGGTTGCTGTACGGGTAATGCTTGAATATTTCCACCCCTGGCCTAATTCGGCCGGTTTTTACCTTGCCCGTGAGCGCGGCTGGTATCAGGAGCTGGGCATTGAGCTGGAGCTGATTACCCACGACCCTTACCACGGCGACACCCTTGAGCACTTGCTTAAGGGCGCTGCTGATTTCGGTGTATTCCCTAGCAACCGCTTGCTGGTACGCCGTGGCCTGGGCCAACCGCTTAAGGGCATCGCGGCGATCAACCATGGCGGCCTGGAGTCGATCCAAACGCTCACCGACAGCGGCATCACCCGCCCCCGTGACCTTGAAGGCAAACGCCTCGCGCTCAACCCGACACCACGCGGTCTGGCCATGGTGCGGCACTTGGTCAGCAACGATGGGGGCGATCCGGATGCGGTGATTCTGGTCGACAGCGGCGTGCGCGAGCTGCGCCCCGACCAGCTCGCCGACGGTATCGCCGATGCCAGCTTTGGCGGCTACTGGGCCTGGGAAGCGCTGATGCCGAGCAGCATCGCCAGCGAACGCCGCGTGGTGCTGCCGGTCGACGGCATCGGCGCGCCGCCCTATCACAGCTATCTGTTGGGCGCCCATGAGCAAACCGTGGCGGACAATCCCGAGCTGGTGCGCGATTTTCTCGCCGCCACCGCCCGGGGTTTTCTTGCTGCGGCGCAGGAGCCGGGCAGCGCCTTGGCCGCTTATGAAAGCGTGACGCCATACTTCCCATCCGAGCTGCTTAACGCCTCGTTGCACCGCATTGCGCCGAGCTGGCTGCATAACGGCCAGTGGGGCTATCAGCGCGAAGAACTGCTCTCGGGCTATGCGCATTGGCTGCATCAGTACGGCGTGTTGGATAATCCCGACGTCTGGCGCGACGCGACCAGCAACGCCTTTCTTCCCCACCCGGTGCAGCCATGAGTAATACCCCCATCCGAACCGCCCACGGCCTTGGCCTTGCGCCTGTCGCTGCCGACTGGCCGGCACTGCGTGAGCGTGATATCGAGCGCCTGCTGTTGGAGTACCCGCAGTTGGGTGCCCTACACAGTTTGCATTGGCACAGCCCGCGACCGTTTTCGGCGGCAGGCTTGATCACCACCAGCACCGGCACGCTGTTTGTTAAACGGCATCACCACAGCGTGCGTGAAGCGGCGTGGTTGGAAGAAGAACACCGCTTGATCGCCCATCTGCATGCCCACGGCGCGCCGGTTGCCGCCATTGTGCCGAACCGCCATGGCCGCACCGCCTCAAGCCAGGACGAGTGGACCTACGAGATTCACCGCGTGGCCGAAGGCGTCGACCTGTACCGCGATGCGCTGTCATGGTCGCCATTCCAAAGCCTGCAACACGCCAACGCAGCCGGCCAAGCGCTAGCCAAATTGCACCTGGCCGCTGCCGATTACAACGCTGCACCGCGCGAGGCAAAAGTACTGCTGGTCAACGCCCGGCTGATCAGTCAAGAAGACCCTTTGGCTGCCATCGCTGCTGCCGCCGAAGCCGACACTGCCCTCGCTGACTACCTGCAACACAAAGACTGGCACGCGCAACTCAGCGAGCTGCTGCTGCCGCGCCACGCCTTACTGTTGCCGCTGCTAGAAGACCAACCACCGCTGTGGACCCACAACGACTGGCACGCCTCCAACTTGCTGTGGAGCGACAACAGCGCCGAGGCCAGCGTCACCAGCGTGCTCGACTTCGGCCTCGCCGACCGCACCTTCGCCTTGTTCGACCTGGCCAACGCCATCGAACGCAATTGCGTGCCCTGGCTGGATCTGGACAGCGGCGGCAGCGCCCCGGCGCAACTGGATGCCATTGACGCCCTGCTCACCGGCTACCACACCATCAAGCCCCTGAGCGAAAACGACCTGCACACCCTGGCCGCCCTGCTGCCCTTGGTGCATGTCGACTTCGCCCTCTCGGAAGTGGCGTACTTCCAAGGCATAGTCGGCTCCACCAGCAGCGCCGACGTGGCCTACGACGCCTACCTGATCGGCCATCTGCACTGGTTTAACGGCGCCGAAGGCCAACGCTTGCTCACTCACCTGGCCCAGGTGCAACTATGAGCTTGAATGTGCCCGGCATTCTCGTCGACGCCACCTGGCTGCACGCCAACCTTGAGCACCCTGAGCTGCTGATTTTGGACGCCACGGTAAACCTGCCCGCCCCGCGCTTTGACGGCGACTACCGCGCCAGCAGCGGTTACGACGGCTGGCTGGCAGCGCATATACCGGGCGCGCGGCATGCAGACTTGCTCACCGACTTGGCCGACACCAGCGCCAGTTTTAGCTTCGCCATGCCGCAGCCGGACATGCTGTTAAAGGCTCTGGCAGCCTTGGGTGTCAGCGCCGAGAAAACCGTGGTGATCTACGACCGCGCCGACGGCTTTTGGGCAGCGCGATTGTGGTGGATGTTGCGCAGTTTAGGTATCGACGCATCCGTACTGGATGGCGGCTTTAACGCCTGGCAGCAGGACCAAGCACCCGTCGTCCCCGCGCAGGCGGGGACCCAGAATTTGGCAGCAGACGGTATAGGTTCCAGCACCCTGGATCCCGAATCTTCGGCCCGCCGCGTACGCAGGGATGACCGTGCCAAGCGGTCGTTATGGGTAAGCCGCGACGAGGTACTGGCGATCGTCGAAGGCCGTGCCCCCGGCACCCTGATCTGCGCCCTCGGCTCCGCCCTGTTCGACGGCAGCGCCCCCACCCGCTACGCCCGCCGCGGGCATATTCCCGGCAGCCTCAACCTACCCGCGCGCACGCTGTTTGATGAAAGAGGCCGCTACCTGCCAAAGGACGCCCTCGCCCAGGTGCTCGCCGCGCAATTACACGACGACACCCCGCTAATCCTCTACTGCGGCGGCGGTATTTCCGCCGCCGCCAACGCGCTGGCCTTAACCCTGCTGGGCCGCCAGCACGTCGCTATCTATGACGGCTCGCTACAGGAATGGGCCGCCGATGCACGCTTACCAATGACCACCGGAGCACCTCCGGCCTGACGCCTACCGGCTAAACCGCCTTTTTATTCAGTACTGGCAACCGCGCCGGGCTCTGCTTGCCCCGCCAAAACGCGTAACCGGAGCAGGACCCAAGGAGCGCTCCACATGGCTACACCCTATAACCACCCACTACGCGGCCAACTGAGTGTGCTCAGCCTGGCCATCGCCCTTGCCACCGGCCCGGCCTGGGCGGAAACCGGCAGCGATGCCGTAACCCTGGATACCGTCACCGTATTCGGCCAAGACGACACTGACTACCAGGCGAAAAAAGCCGCGGTCGGCGGCTTTGATGATGCGCCGTTGCTCGACACACCAGCCTCGGTTGCCGTGATTACCGACGCCCGTTTGAAAGACCAACAAGCACGCCTACTCAGCGAGGTGTTGAAGAACGATGCCTCGGTCGGCGACAGCTATGCGCCCGTCGGCTACTACGAAAACTTCGTGATCCGCGGCTTCTCGCTGAACTCGGCGAACAGCTACAAAATCAACGGCCGCACCATTACCGGCGAGCAAAACGTCGCCCTGGAAAACAAGCAGCAAGTGGAAGTGCTCAAGGGCCTGGCCGGTTTGCGAGCCCGGCGGCCTGGTCAACTATGTGAGCAAGCGCCCGGAGAATGTGCGCTCGGTGACCGTGTCCACCAACCTCGATGGCGAGCAATACCTGGCCACTGATTTGGGCGGCTGGTTTGGCGCCGAGCAGCAGTTTGGTATTCGCGCCAACCTGGCCCACGAAGAGATCGGTTCCTACGTCGAGCATACCGACGGCAAGCGTGATTTCGCCTCCCTGGCGGTGGACTGGAATATCAGCCCCAACGCCCTGTTGCAGCTCAATGCCGAGTACCAGAAACGCGAACAGCGCTCCGTGCCCGGTTACCAATTGCTGGGCGGCACCGAGGTGCCCCATGGCGTCGACCCAAAAGACTTGCTCGCCTACCAGAGCTGGTCCGACCCGGTGGGCATTGAGTCGCTCAACCTCGATGGCCTGTTTGAGTACCGCTTTAACGATGCCTGGAAAGGCACCCTGAGTGCCTCGCGCAGCAAGGTGGTGATCGACGACTACAGCGCCTTCGCCTATGGCTGCTACTACACCGCCAGTTGCGCCAGCGACCTGCTGGCCCACTTCGGCGCCAACGGTGATTACGACGTTTACGACTACCGCAGCCCCGATGACACGCGCCGCAACGACGAAGCGCAAGCCGCCCTTAACGGTACATTCGACACCGGCAGCCTCAGCCATGACCTGACCTTCGGCACCAGCGCTCTGCGCCGCGTGGTGGACCGTCGCGCCTCAGTAAACGAATACGTCGGCTCCGGCAATATCAATCAGGATTCGGTGGACTTCACCCCTTACTCGGGCGAATTGGGTGACTCCTACCGCCGCCTGGACAGCCGCCAATACGGCCTGTTTGCCACCGACCGCATTACCTTTAATGAGCAATGGCAAACCATTCTTGGCGGCCGTGAAGTGCGCCTGGACGAAGAAACCTTCGACAGCAACGGCGACACCACCCGCCATACCAAACTTTGGAAGTTCCTGCCGCAGGCTGCGCTGATCTACAAACCGCGCGTGGACACCTCGATTTACCTGAGCTACAGCAAAGGCCTGTCGCTGGGTGGCGAAGCCTCGTGGTTTGCAGTCAACTCCGGGGAAATTCTGCCGCCAACCGAGTCGCGCCAACTCGAGTTGGGCATCAAGCGTGACTGGCAACGTGTGAGCCTGACCGCCGCGCTGTTCCAGATCACCCAAGACTTCCAATACCCACGTCCGAACGGCGACGGCACCTTTAACTATGTGCAGGCCGGCAAACAGAAAAACACCGGCCTGGAACTGTCGGCCAATGGTCACGTGACCTCCAACCTGCAGGTGTCCGCCAGCCTGGCCGCCACCCGTGCGCGGGTCACCGGCAGCGGCACCGACGCCTACGAAGGCCACCAAGCCATCAACGTGCCGCAAGTACGCGGCACCCTGCACGCCGACTACGCCATTCCCGGCGTGCCGGGCTTGGCCGTGCTTGGCGGTGTGCAATACAGCGGCAGCAAATACGCCAACCGCGAAGGCACGGTGAAAGTCGGTGATTACGCGGTATGGGACTTGGGTGGGCGCTACAACACCAAGGTCGGCGACTACGACACCGTGCTGCGCCTGACCGTCGATAACCTGTTCGACAAACGCTACTGGCGCGATGCCGGCGAGTTCCTCGGCGACGGTTATCTGTTCCCGGGTGCGCCGCGTACTGCGCGCTTGTCGGCCACGGTTAACTTCTGAGGTCGGCCATGCGCAACGTGATGATCAGCGTGGTGCTGGCGACCTTGGGCTTGGCGAGCGGCTGCCAGCAGCAACCGCCCGCCAACGACCAGCTGGACGCCGTGCTGTGGACGCAAACCTCGATCGAGCATGAGCTGATTTACCGGCAGGTGTTTGTCAGCGCCACCCGCCAACTTGACGTGGCCTTGGCCGACCCCAGTTGGGATGCCCTACCCCTGCCGCCGCGAAATTTGACTGGGTTGCCGCCAGCGGTGGTCGTCGATATCGACGAAACCCTGCTGGACAATATCCCGCTCAATGCACGCGATATCCGCAACGACGAAGAATATTCGTATGAGCGCTGGAACGCCTGGGTGCAACAAGCCCAGGCTCAGGCCTTGCCCGGCGCTGCCGCTTTTCTGCAAGCTGCGGCCGGGCGTGGCGTGCAGGTGTATTACCTGACCAACCGCGAACATAGCCAAGTGGCCGACACGGTGAAAAACCTGCGCTTGCGCGGCTTTCCGGTCAACGACCCTGCGCAGGTATTGGCCGCTGCCACGCCCACTGGCCACTGCGAAAGCGCCGGCTACGGCAAACGCTGCCGACGCCAATGGGTAGCCGAGCATGCGCGGGTGTTGCTGTTGGTGGGCGATTCGTTTGGCGACTTTGTGCAAGCCGAGGCCAATACCCTGGCCGCGCAACGCCAAGCCGCTGCGCCTTATTTACCGTGGCTGGGGCAGCGTTGGTTTGTGCTGCCTAACCCCACGTACGGCAACTGGTATAGCGCGCCCTATGGTGATCAGGACGACCTGCCCTCCGCGCGCAAACGTGAGTTGAAACAACAGGCGTTGCAGCTGCAGCCATAAGGCTGCGCTGACCCTTTATCTATTTGAGAGGCAGACCATGTCACCGCTGGAAATTGTTGCCGTGCTGTTCAATGTTGTCGGCGTTTTTCTCACCGCCCAACGGGTGCGTTGGTGCTGGCCCGTCAGCGTGGTTGCCGTGCTGCTGTATGCGTGGATTTTCTACGACGTGAAGTTGTATTCCGACATGCTCTTGCAAGTGATTTTTGCCGGCCTACAAGGCTACGGCTGGTGGCGCTGGAGCACCGGCCGTATCGAAGCCGGCAAGGTGCGGGTAGAACGCTTGCCGCGCCGCACGGCGGTGATCAGTCTGTTGGCCGGGGTGGTCGGCGCACTGACGTTGGGCAGCGTCATGCATCACCTCACCGACGCCTCCATCCCGTGGGCCGATGCCACCCTGACCTCCTTTAGCCTGGTGGCCAGTGTGTGGGCGGCGCGCAAATACGTGGTCAGTTGGTGGCTGTGGATTGTGCTGGATGTGTTGTATGTCGGCATGTACCTGTACAAGGACCTGAACGTTACCGCCGGCCTGTATGCGGGCTTTGTGGTGTTGGCGTTTTACGGCCTGCGTGCCTGGCAGAAAGATTTGCTCGCTCAAGAGCAGCAAGCGGCGCCGAGCACTGTGGGCGCGGCGGCATGAGCGGCAAACGTATTCGCCTTAATGGCCTGCGGCAAAACACCGTCGGCCACACGGCGATGGGCCTGTGGCGGCATCCCGCTAGCCAGGCCCATCGTTACCGTGAGCTCAGCCATTGGCTGGAGACCGCGCAAATTCTTGAGCGCGGCAAATTCGATGCGCTGTTTATTGCCGATGCTTTGGGGCCGTTGGAGGTCTACCAGGGCAAAGTCGATGCAGCGCTGCGCGACGGCATTCAAACGCCGACCGATGATCCGCTGCTGCTGGTCAGCGCCATGGCCGCGGCTACGCGTCACTTGGGCTTCGCTGTCACCGTATCGAGCACCTACGAGCAGCCCTATAGCTTCGCGCGCAAGATGACCACGCTGGACCACCTGAGCAACGGCCGTATCGGTTGGAATATCGTCACCTCGGCGCTGGACAGTGCGGCGCGCAACCTCGGCTTGAATCAACAAATTCCCCACGACGAACGCTACGCCATTGCCGAAGAGTTTATGGCCGTGGTCTACGCCTTATGGGAAGCCAGTTGGGCCGACGATGCGGTGCAGTTCAACCGTGAGGCCGGGGTGTTTATCGACCCGGCCAAGGTGCAGCCAATTGCCCATAACGGCCGCTACTTTCAGGTGCCGGGCATCGCCCTTTCCGAGCCCTCAGTGCAACGTACGCCGGTGCTGTTCCAGGCCGGCAGTTCGGCGGTGGGTAAAGCCTTTGCCGCACGGCATGCCGAGGGCGTGTTTTTGTCCTCCTACGACCCCACGGTTACCCGTGGCATGGTCGAGAGCATTCGGGCGTTGGCCGCTGCCGAAGGACGCGATCCGCAGTCATTGAAGTTTTTCAATATCGTCACCGTGATCGTCGCCAGTACCGACGAGCAAGCCCAGGCCAAACTGCGCGACTACCAACAGTACGCCAGCCTGGAAGGCAGCCTGGCGAGGTATAGCGCACTGCTAGGTATCGACCTGTCGCTGCTCGACCCGGACCAGCCCTTGCAGTACGCCGAGACCGAGGGCATTCGCGGCTTGCTTGAGGTGTTTACCCGCTTGGATGCCAGCCGCGTATGGACACCACGGGCGATTGCCGAGTTTGTTGGCGTGGGCGGTGGTGGGCCGGTGATTGCCGGTTCAGCGCAGACCGTGGCCGATGAATTGGAGCGCTGGATGGAAGTGGCCGACCTCGACGGATTTAATATCGCCGACCCGCTGCCGCCGGTAACCCTGGGGGATTTTGTCGAGCTGGTGGTGCCGGAGTTGCAGCGGCGCGGTAGAGTCTGGGCCGACTACGAGGGCGACACCCTGCGCGAACGTTTTCGCGGGCCGGGCTTAACCCAGGTCAGCGACGACCACCCCGCCGCGCGCCACCGCCAGCGGCGCTTATAAACGCTCTACACGACAGGGAACGCCGGATGCCTGCTGAACCTTCACAAGCGCAATTCGCCAAAATCCGCGACCAACTGGCTGCGGACCTGGCCCAAGGCGTGCTCGCCGCGCAAGGCAAACTGCCGGTGGAACGCGAACTGGCCGAACGCTTCGGCTGCACCCGCGTAACCCTGCGCCAAGCCCTGCAACAACTGGAAGTGGAAGGCCGCATCTACCGCAAAAACCGCAGTGGCTGGTACGTCAGCCCGCCGCGCATTCGCTACGACCCCACACGCATCAGCGGCTTTATGGAATACGTCAGCGCCCAGGGCCGCACCCCGCTCACCGAATGCCTGAGCGCCGAACAGCGCCCGGCCGGCAGTTGGTTGGCCACACGCATGGGCTTGGCCAGTGCCGAGGAACCGGTGTTTTTTCTCCAGCGCAGACGTTGGGTGGATGGCCGACCGGTGCTGTTGGAGTTCAACGCGTTAGTCGCCAGTTGGTGTCCAGAGCTGCTGCAAGCGGACCTGAACACCTCACTCACCACCCTGCTGCGCGAACGCTTCGGCCTGGTGCAATCGCGCTGCGAACTGACCATGCACCCCGGCACGGTAAATGAACAACAAGCCGAACTGCTGCAACTGACAGCGGGCTCCAGCAGCTTCTACCTGGAGCGGCTGAACTTCGGTGAAAACGACCAGCCGGTAGAGTTCGACCAAGAGTTCTGGCGGCCAGATGCCTTGGCCGTCGTAGTGGATACGCGCTATCCGGGGCCGGGCGCCTAAATCACCGACATACCGTAACTATCGTAGGTTGGGTTGAGCCGTAGGCGAAGCCCAACAGGGACCGCGCGGCGGTCCGCATGTAGATAGCCCACAGAAATCGATACGTGCAGCCCTATGGCTGGCCTGTTGGCCTTCCTCAGTCAACCCAATCCACTTGTAATTCGATAAAAGCATTACCAAATAAATATTCGGTATTTATTGTTATATCCGAAGCCCACGTAGTCTCGCCTCATCCCGCCATTAGTCACGACAGTGAAGTGCCGTATGAAACCAGCTGACAACGTTATTGACTTCACCCTCCACCGCAAACGCAAACAAGCGCAGCAACTGGCACGGGTTATGTGGGACATGTACGCACGCAACGCCGGTTACGCCGCGCTGCAACTGGTGCAGCACAGCAGCCAAACCGAGGCGCGTAACGCGTGAGCGCACAAGACCCAGTGCGCTTCTTAGCCACCGGCGACGAACCTGCGCTGGATCTCAATGCCCAGGCGCTGGAAGACGACCCCATATCCGAACGCGTTGCGCAAAACCTGCAACGCCTGCGCGGCAAACGCCACCTTTCCCTCGACGCCCTCGCCCGCCAATGCGGCGTAAGCCGGGCCATGCTGGCGCAGATTGAATCCGGGCGCAGCGTTCCATCGATCAAAGTGCTGTGCAAAATCGCCAAAGGACTCAAGGTCTCGGTCGCCGCGTTTCTGGAAACCCGCGCCTTTGAAGGTGTGGCGGTACTGCCGGCCAACCAGAGCAAACGCCTGGTCAGCGCCAGCGGCGCATTGGTTAGCCGCGCCCTGTTCCCCTTCGATATCGCCCGCCAATCAGAATTCTACGAACTGCGCCTAAGCCCATTAGGCGAAGACGAATCGCAAGGCAACGCCCCAGGCGTACAAGAAAATTTAGTCGTCGCCCAAGGCGTGCTGGAAATCAGCGTCAACGACGAACGTTACCTGCTCTCCACCGGCGACTCGATTCTGTTCTACGCCGACCAACCCCACCGCTACCGCAACCCCGCAGACAGTGAAGCCGTAGCCTACCTAGTAGTGACCTACCCCGAACGCCTCGACTAAACGCAAAAAGGCCGCTCAATTGAGCGGCCTTTTTGTAGGCAATCGTCGGTCGGTGCACGACTTAGCAGGTGCAGCACATCATCGGCATACCATTGCAGCTCATCATCATCGGCATGCTGCAGTCGTTCATCATCTTCATCATCAGCGCGCAGCAGCTTTTCATCATGTCCATGTTCATGCCGGCCATTGGCATGATTTTGCACATCATGCTGCCGTCCATCATGGTGCATTCCATTACGCACTTCATCGATGGCATGGGCATGCCCATCATTGGCATCGGCATCATGGTGGCCATCATCGGCATGGCCATGGCGGCTGGCGACATGCACATCATGCTCATGTTGCCGCAGTGCATCATCATCGGCATGCCGCAGTTCATCATCATCTGCATCATTTCAGCGCTGTTTTTGAACATCGCCATGTCCATGCCAGCCGCCGGCATCATCTTGCACATCATGCCGTCGTCCATCATTTCGCAGGTCATGGTGGCCATCATCATCGGCATGCCCATCATTGGCATCATCGGCATGTTGGTGTTCATCGGCATTTGCATCTGCATGGCATTCATCATGGTGAAACTCCCTAATTGATTCGATAAGTGAACAAAGCTGATGGGGCCAATTCTAGGGAGCAATCAGCAGGCAACAAGGTGGCGAGAAAGCAGCAAATACACCTGTTAAGTGCCCTGAAATGCTGTGGTTTCTACACAACCCTCTGCAGCAACAGCGTTAGCGCTGTGACGACGTACACCCCAACCATAAACACGCCAATTCAGACGCTATGGATATGCTCATCAGATCCATGCACCTAACTGAAAGAAATAAACGATCTAAAACCGGCCGATAATTTTTATAACGCGCGCAATTCACTGGCCAACCCTTCCCAGCGCGCTAGCAGGCAGCTAGCAACAACAGCGCTTACGCCGGGCAATGGGCCACGGATGCCAAGCGCCATGAAATGCGTTTGGAATACAGCGATCAGTTTTGACTGAGCGTCTTGCGGCACCCTAAGGGCCTCAATAGCCCTTGCTTTCCTCTGCCAACAAGCCCTGCGCCATGCGCGCGGTAGCCCGCTGCTGGTCCTTGCGCAGACGGCGAGTGGCGAAGTGGCGGACAAGCCAGGGCAACTGCGCAATGCGCTTGCCGGTGGCGGCGGCCAGCACATACGCATGGGCGCATTTTTCGAACAGCTCGGCATTGAGCATCAGCCGCGCGCCGGTCATGCCGAGCAACAGCAGTTCGCCGTTATGGCTGAGGATATTGCTGCCACTGGCGAGCTGGGTTTTCCAGGGTGTGGCGCTGGGCATCAGCTTACTGAGATGACGCACCTGCTCATCAAAGACATTCGGCAGCTCGCCGGACACCTCCAATAGATGGCGCCCATAACGGCCGCAGCCCGACGCAATGGCGCTGATATCGGCTCGGGCGGCGTACACCTGGGCATGCAGCTGTTGAATCGCGCTGGCGCCATCAGCCCCCAGCGTGACCAAGGTCGGCGTCGCAGCCTCACTGGCAGCAAACCAGAACTGCGAAGTGCCCGGCACGCGGGTGGAAATGGCCGCACTGCCCTGCGCCTGCAAATGCTTGCCGCCCAGTCGTTCGCGGATGCTCTGCCACATCGCCAGCTGTTGCTCCTGCACGCTCATACCGCGCCGCCGAGCGAAGCCAGCAAACGCCCCAGCACTGAAGCACGCGCTGGCTGTTGTGCCCGCTGCTGGCTGATCAACTGCTGCAGATGAGCCCGGCAAAACGCTTCCAACTGGTCCAAGACCGCCACCGCGTGTTCACTGTCGCGACCGAGACAGATCACGCCATGATTTTTCATCAGATAGGCCTGGATATCCGCCGTCACCGCCTGCGCCACCTTGTTGGCCAAGGCCGTGGTGCCCGAGTAGCGATAGGCCACCGCTGGAATCCGCGGCCCAAGAATCGCTGCTTGCGGCGGCGGCACCACCAATGCGTCCCCCATCAACGCGCAGGCACTGGCCACCGGTTGATGGGTATGCAAACTGCAACCGACATCGGCACGCCGCTTAAGAATGCCGGCATGCATAGCGGTTTCAACCGATGGTTTGCGTTCGCCGTCGACCTGCTGCAGATCGTGCAGACGCAGCACGCAGATATCGGCCGCAGTCATGCTCAAGTAATCCAGCGCCGAGGGCGTGACCAGCACATGGGTGGCGTCCACCCGCTGCATCAGGTTGCCGCCGGTACCGGCGAAATAGCCTTTATAGGAAAGCTGCACACAAAGCTCCACCACGTGGCGGCGCTGGCTTTCAAACAGCATGGTCACCCTCCCCGGCAACGGCCGGCGCGCACTCATGTGCCCGCCAGCTCTGCTGATAACGCTGCATCCGTTCCTTGATACTCGGCATCCACGGACGGGCTGCGGCGCGCGTCCCACTCGCTGAAGTCGTAGACCCGCGCCTGGGGGATGCCCAGCACGTGCTGCAGGGTACCGTTGTTTCCAAACACCGCGGCGCTCATATGATCATTGCCAGCCAGTATCAGCAGGCCGGTTAGCTGCCCTGGGTCCGCGCCGATAATCTGTGAACTGGACTGCAGGAGTGCACGCTTGTCTTCGAGCTGTTGCGTGGTGACCTTGGACATGGGCCGAACCTCCGTTGTTGGCCGTCATCGGGCGCCGGCTGCAGGTGTATCGGGCAGCTAGCGAGCCCTTCAGTTATAGCGGCAGAACGGGGGCCAGGCAAAAGGCCGGTGCGCTTGGGCGATTCTAGCCAGTTCCGTTTTTTATCAGCACAACGCTAAGTCCCCAACCACGCCCCCTGATTAATTGAGGGCGGATGTATTTAACGAATCAAATTTAGAGTCGACTCATAAATCCATCACCAATGGCGCCCCCATCCTACGAAGCTAAAAAGCACTCACTGCTCCAGCCCGATGCCCCGCCAGAATTCGACACAAGCCGTCAGCACCGCCTGCGGAGCTTCCAGGTGCGGGTAATGGCCGATGCCGGCTAGCTCGCGAATAAAGTGCTGGGGGCCGACCACCTGGCGGAAGCGTTCGACCATATGGGCGCCGGACACCGGGTCAGCGCTGCCGTTGATCAGTGCCAGCGGCATGCGCGCGGCCTGCAAGGCGCCGACCCAGCGTTCACGGTGTGCGCGGCGCTCGGCGATATAACCGAGCAGCGGCGGCAGCACGTGCAGACCATCGCGATAATTGGTCAGCTGCCACACGGCTTCCAGGGTGGCCTCGTCCGGCTGGGTGGCGGTGCCAAACACCGAGCTGAACGTGGCCAGCAAACGCCGGCGGGTGGTCAGGCGCGCCAGCAGCGGGCCGAGCGGACCGGCCATGAGCTTTTGCAGGATTCGGGCCCGATGGGTTTCCGGGAACAGTCCGCCATTGAGCAGAATCACCGAGGCATAGCGCGATTGCGGGCGCTCCAGATCACGCGCCAGCAGCTCCTGGACCACGGTGTCACCATAGTCATGGGCCAGCACGTGGCAGCGCTCGATGCCGGCCTGCTGGAGAACGAACTCGACCAGATCGGCCTGTTCGCTCATGCAGTAGTGATGGGGCCGCGGCTTGCTGCTGAAGCCCAACCCCAGCAGGTCGACACCGACCACCCGAAAGCGCGCGCACAGCGGGGCCCACAGCGGGCTGAAATCCCAGGTCGAGGTCGGGTAGCCGTGCACCAGCAACAGCACCGGCTTGTCGTGGGTTTGCGGCTCGGTCTCCAGGCTGTCGAGGAAAAACAATTGCTGGCCCTGCCAATCCAGGAGGCGGCCATGGGCCTGCCATTGCTGCAAGGTATCGATCATGCCGACACCCCGCGCTGGTGCTGGCACCGCAACAGGCGCCCAAAGCGGCGCTGCTCGAACTCGGCATGCACCTGGCCTTGATCGAGCACCACCTGGCCTCCAACGATCACCTGCCGCACGGTTTTGCCGGAGCGGGTGACCATGCGCATGGCGCCGTCAAAGTTCGCATCGGTGGTTTCCTGCGGGCCACTGAGGTCGGTCTTCAACGCCTCGGGGTCAAGCACCAGCACATCAGCCATGCGCCCTTCGCGCAGATGCCCGGCCTCCAGGCCGAACCAGTCGGCCAGCTCGCCGGTCACCCGCCAGATGGCTTTTTCCACCGGCATGGCATCGGCATTCAGCAGGCAGTCGCGGAGGAACCACAGGTGTGAGTTTTGGAACGCCATGTTGCGGTTGTGCGCGCCGGCATCGGAAAAACCCAGTTGGATATGCGGGCTCTGCAAGAAGCGCCGCAGCTCGGCCGGGCGGTCGTTGGCGATCACCGCGTGCCAGCGAATGCTTTCATCAAACTCGCTGATCAGGTCGATAAAGCTGTCCACGCCAGTCTGCCCACGGCGTTGGGCAATCTCAGCAAAACTGGCGCCAACCAGCGACTGATCCGGGCAGGCGACCACCCGCATCAGCGCCAGATCTTTGTGGAAGCTGGCGCCGAAGGTGCTCAGCCATTCGCGGCGCAGCTGCTTGCGCCAGTCGCTGTCGCGGTACAGCAACTGGCGCTGGGCGGCGCTGTCGGCATTCATCAGGCAGGCGCTGGCCTGCATCTCTTCAAACACCGGCGTGTTGCAGCCGTCGCTCCACAACTCGAACGGCACCGACAGCGACTGGAAGCGCAAATTGCCGCGCAGACCATGGTTGATCAACGCGGCCAGACTTCGAGTCAGCGGCCCGAGGCGACGGTTATTGGTGAAGTCCAGGCTGGTCAGCATGCTCATGCGTAACGACGGGCGGCCGATGCCATGGCTGAGCGAGGCCAGCAACGGCACCAAGTATTTGCGCCCGGCATCCGGCGTGGCCTGGAGGATTCGCCCACGTTGGCGCAACACATCCGCGAGCATGCGGAACTCGGCAAAACTGGCGTAGTGCGATGGCGAAGACGCGCCGTTGTACTTGGCGCCCTTCCAGCGGTGCCACTGCAGCATGTCGATACTCAGGCCGAGAAACCCGGCGTCCAGCGCCTCATGCAGCAGGCTGCGCAGTGAGTTGTTTTCGCCCCAATTGAGTTTGCTCGGGGTCAGGCTGCGATCTTTGCCGAGCACCGCCATGCGCAAGTTGGAGTGGCCGATAAAGCTGGCGATATTCGGCCCCAGATTCAGTTGCTCCAGATGCTCGTAGTATTGCCCCGGCGTGCGCCAGGTGACCTTGCCATCCAGCCAGCGCGCCAGGGTTTCGCGCGGCAGGTTTTCCACCCGGGCGAAGAGATCGATCATGTCATCGGCATCACCAATCGCCAGCGACAGTGAGCAATTGCCAAAAACCAGGCTGGTGACGCCGTGCTGCAAGGACTCCAGCAAACCTGGCGCGGTTTCGACCTCGGCATCGTAATGGGTGTGAATGTCGATGATCCCCGGCAACACCCATTGCCCGGCGGCATCAATTTCGCGCTGGCCACGGGCACTGCTGTTGGCCTCGATCTTGACCACCCGACCGTGGTCAATCAGCACATCGGCTTGACGCGCCGGTGCCCCGGAGCCGTCGAACAGCAGGCCATTGCGGATCAGCAATTGAACATTCATGGCAACCACCCCTTGGAAGACGCCGGCGCTGGCAATAGACTAACGATCGTTAGCCTCTTCGGAGCTTAGGCTAACGATCGTTAGCTTTGCAAGGTGAGCCTATGAGTACCCGTGAACGCATCCTCGATGCCGCGCTGCAATGTTTTGCCGAGCAGGGCTACAGCCGCACCAGCATGCGCGAGCTGGCCAAGCGCGTGGAGATCCGCGCACCGTCGCTATACAACCACTTCGCCAGCAAGCGCGAGATCATGTTGGCGCTGCTCGAACGCAGCGGGCCTGGACGGATGTCGCAGATCATCAACCAGTTGCCCAACGACCTGTCGCCAGCGGTGCTACTGAATGCCGTGCTCGACGCCCTGTTCAACCTTTGGCGCGACCCCCAAGACAACCGCAGCATGCGCCTGGCCTGTGCCGAGGCGCTGCACGACGCCGAGCTCGGCGCCTTGCTGGAAACCCAGGTGTTTCAGCAAGAGCGCGACCTGCTCAGCCGCCTGCTGCTGCGCGCGGCCGGCAGCTTGGACCCGCAACTGGCCGAGCAGTGGGCCAACCTGTGCGTGGCCCTGGGTTTTGCCCGGCGCCTGCAAGTACTGCTGACCGGTGAGGATGTGGCAAAAACCGAGACGATCATTGCGCAAAGCCGCCAGGAGTTTCTGCAACTGGCCCGCCAATTCGGCCTGCCGCTTACGCCTTGAACTCCGGCGCCACCTCGTCGACACAGGCCAGCCAGGTCTGCTCACCAAGAACGCAGCGGCGCCGGGGCAGATAGCTCGGTTTCGCCCAGTATCGCAGTGGCTGAACGAGCAGGCGGCGGAGGATTCGGAGTTGCTAGGCGGGAATATTCAACAGGTTAGAAATGGCCGCTTCTGGCCGGGAGTAGTCAGTCGCGACTGGCTGGAGTCGGCCAATAGCGAACGTTGACCGTTTATAAAATCAGGGGCAATTCAGGTCACCTCGCCTGCGCTGTATAAAAAAGTTCACAGACCCCACGTATCTTGCCACTAATGTCAGCTTTAACTTGCCCTAGAAAATGCCATTAGACCGGATGGATGACCTAGAAATGGGCCTTATAGACCTAAATCCAGAGCGCACTACCGCCTCTCGGAGCTAAACCTGACATGATTGGCAGCTTTGGCATGAGGGTTGCTTGAGTCTGTGGGGTAAGTCTTGAAGCCGCTTTCGCAGAGCGGCAACAAATGGCGGGGACTGTAAGAGATGACTGGGTTTATAGCGAGATGATACGTGGCCGCGTTTCTGTTTAAGCGAGAGGAGCATATACATTGAAAATAATAGATCCAGACCTTTTCGCTGCGCTTCTTGCTGCCCTGGAAGGTCTCGCTAGAATTTTTGGTTTTTAGAACCCTTAATACCGAACACACGTACCTGTAGCCACAATTGATCAGTCTTAACGAGAGATTAGATTGTAGGCGGCACTTTTGTCGAAATATGGATATTTTGCATGGACAGCAAGGTATATAAGCGTACGCCCATAAAATACCCAAAGCTTGATAAGTTGCTACCTGAGACTCGCGATTATTTGAGTCAGGCCAATAGCATCCTTAGAGAGTTCTCGGAAAAAAATTGGCCCCTTAAAGATGCGAGGGCCTTCTGCACTACAGAAAAATTCAATGAATTATTTCGGCATCCGCTAAGCGATCATTACAGCGCGTGGAACGACTACCGTGTTCCTGATGAAAGAACTAACAACGAACGTGATGCAGTGGAACCAGTTGAAACCCTACTTAGAAACCACATCGCCGATGACGATGTAAAATGCAAGCCGTCAGAGCTTTTCCAGGAGTCAAGCCGCTTAGTGCTCGGCATAGATTCGAAAATTAGAAGCGGGCCTATAGGTGTTTGCCAAGACATCAATGGAAGTAGAGTTATATTTATATCTCAGGAAGAATTAAATCCCGCCTTAAACAAACTGGAAAAATACATAAAAAACAAGCTCACGACCAGCCCGGATATTTTAGGCGCGATAACTGTCGCTGCGGCATTATTGAATGCTCATCCTCTTACGGACGGCAATGGAAGACTGTCCAGGATTTTAATGAATGTGTTCTTTCAATGCAGACGTCATAACTACGTTCCTCTTTATGAGTTCCACACTAACTCAGCAGGAGGCTTTGTCATACGTTTGAGAGCAGCCGAAATATTCAATGAATGGGATGAAATAGTTCAATTTTACTGCAGGGTAATATTTTGCATGGCGTGCCGCGAT
>LNAP01001598.1_pt1 | contig 47154 bp, 42 predicted proteins | sample 602601 | NCBI WGS metagenome assembly LNAP01 (sample SAMN02440304, study PRJNA202911) | soil metagenome | biome: Subtropical and temperate rainforests or woodlands; isolation source: soil samples (1 kg each in a 20% v/v slurry with milli Q water) were... ...
AAGAAGCGAACGTTGTCTACCAGGAGTGGTAGTTCAGTTGGTTAGAATACCGGCCTGTCACGCCGGGGGTCGCGGGTTCGAGTCCCGTCCACTCCGCCAATAAAATCAACGGGTTGCAGCAGAAATGCCGCAACCCGTTTTTCTTTGCCCACGCCGTGGGAACACTTATGGGAACAGTACGCACGCGAGGAACATGGCGATAAGCGCGGCCTCACCCAATTGAGGGTCTCGCGCGCCTAGAACTTCAAGCATCGGCTGTCAGACTAGGCCCAGAACCTTCATCGCCGCTGTTTTCGGATCGCCGAAGAAGATCGGATCAACGTGTTCCATGATGTCAGCGCTGACGTCTAGGAAATTGCGCTTGTTCTCGATCGGGATCAGAGCGCGTTTCGCGCCGTTGTCCTTGGCTACCTGCAGTGGCTCTGTCAAGGACCGAAGTGGCTTGATGTTCCCTTGCACACTCATATCGCCCAAGACAAGCAGCGCAGGGCTCACAGGCGCTTTCCGAATCGCGGAGTAGCAGGCCACGAAGAAGGCCACGCCGAGTTCAGCCTCGACTCGGTTGGCCAGCAAGTCGATGACCTCGACGTGAAGGTCCGAAGTGTCGAAGTCGCGCGCGATGCCCAACTCGCTCTTCTTCGCCTGCAGGTAGCTGAAAGCCCTCTGGACCGATTCCTTCATAGCTCCAGCCACCCCACCTGCTAGCTTGAGTTTCCCGGCGCCAGTTGAGATCGAGACCTCGACCCGGTACAAGCCGACGGTTCCGTCTGACGTGACGCCCGCTGCATAGACCGTTCCGGGCGACAGCGGATCGGTGGAAATGAGATCGCGGCCACCTTGCTCAGGCACCCCCACAAACTTCTCCTCGCCGGTCTCCTGCAACGTGTAGCTGAACGAGGTTTGGTAGTACTCGAACGATCCCATCTTCTTGAGCTGTTCCTTAACGCGGCGGCGCCCCTCAATCGCGAACTCAAGGATTTCGGCGAGTTCATCCTGGTTGACCTCTCCGTGCGGAAAAAGGATCTTCATCAAGCCGGACACTGTCTTGCGCACAGCTTTTCGGTCGCGCGCATTTAGGTGCGCGCCAAGGGAAAAATGTCGGTCAATGATCTCGGTGAAGTTGTGCTTGCGCATCTCGCGCAGCGCTTCGGCCAGATAGTCGACAACAAATCCGTAGTGGTTCGTGAACATGTCGTTCTGCATCTTCGGGATCTCCCAGCCGGGAAGATAAAAGTGCAGACGATCGATGAACGCCATGTCGTCACGGATGATGTCGGGCATCGGCGCAAACAGGTGGCCGGTCTGAACCATCACGTCGATAGGCTGATTCGTGTTGCCGAACATCGCAATGCTGGCGTCGCCCGACACCGCTTCCTGCCCTCGCTGGAAGCTTCCAGACTCGCAGAAGGTCTTCATCGTCGTGATGACCTCCTTTGGCATCTTCTGCAGATCGGCAACTTCGTCGAAACCGACAACGTCCCATATTTGCACCATGCCCTTCTGGCGGCCTGACATGTGGCCGAATAGGTTCGCAACCGTCGTGCCGCCCGTGAGCAGCGCTGAGTACGGTGAAACCTCCTGCACCACGTAGCTTTTGCCCGTGCCACGCGGGCCGAGCTCCACGAGGTTGTAGTTGCGTTCCGCAAGCGGGATCAGCCGCACCAAGAACAGCAACTTGAGCCGGCGTGACATCTCGCTTGGTTCATAGCCCATGCTTCGCAGCATGAGATTCAACCACTCGTCGGTGGTGAACTCATTGCGCAATCGCCGGTACTCGTCCAGGTCGAAGGTAGCGATCTGGATCGGTGTGAGCTTGTCGATCCAGAACGGATTCTTGCCTCGGGTCTCCTCGTCGTACTCAAAGCGCATGTCCACTTGCGCCCACACCCCCCCCATGACGAGGCGTTCATAGTCGCGCACATAGTGCTCGGGGATGTGGACGTTCTTATGACCGAAGTTACTGACCTCCGCCCAATAGTCGGAATCGACGATGCGCACTTTTACCTTGTCGATGAAGGTGTGCTTGCCGCGGTCCTTCACCGTTGCCTGCGCCTTCATCGACTCATCGGAGCGGATGTAGTTGTTGGCCAGCGTGTCGTTGACGACCTGTAGTCCCATCTGGATGGCGACCTCGTCGGACGACGCACAGTATTTGCCCAGCAAGAACTCAAGGACAAACACCGGCACGTTGGCGCCGACCTTTACCTTGCGAACAAGATCCTTGCGGACGACCTTGCCGGCGAATACGCGATTGACCTTGTCGTCGAGCGTGTCACGCGCGAGAGCTGTTCCGTTACTCATAGCCTATAGCCCCAGTCGAATCGGAATGTCGGTTGGCGAGCGATACAGTTCCGCATCGGTAGTCGGGTCCTGGACAACGACCCGCAGTGACGCAACGCTTTCATCGCTCAGAAGGAACGCGACCGTCACCGGTCTGCTTGGATCCAGCGTTACGCATCCTGTTGCACGATCGAACTGCGCGTCGACGGCCATCCCAACGGCTCCGACCTGTTTGCCCGACGCCATCAGCATCGGTCGAACCTGAATGTCCGTCGCTCCGAGCATCATCTGCCTTGCGCCAAACGTAAATGTCACGCTGAAGATGCGGTTCGTGATCGCGTCGGGAAGTGCAGCGGCAGTGATCGCTCCCACCGACGGACGGGCCGATTCCCGCGCCTTCGTTCGCACGGTCAGCACCGGGATGACCATCTCCTGTAGCGACGGCCCACCGTGATGAAACGCGAGATCGCCGCCCGCCCTGAAGACACCTGCGGCCGCAGGGAACACGAGATCGAGGTCTGAGGCATAACCAAGCGACGAGGCGGGCACGCGCACGCACCCTGGGGGCGTGGCACCGCCGCGACCGATCCAGCAGCGGCGGTGCAGCTCCACGGTGTCGCCACCAGGCGCGTCCGTACGCATCGATTCGTCGCGGTCGTTGGCGAAGAACAGATGGCCGTGGTCGGCGCTCACCACGGCGTGCTCGATGCCCGCCGCCGCAAGCTTGCGGATCGCGCGCGCAAGGTTGTCAATAACCGTGTCCATCACCTGCCGCGCCTGGAATGTAAAGCCTGTCTCGCCCGCGTGGTCGATCTCCTGCGAGCGAACGACGACGGTTTGTGCACCGTCGAGCTTCTTGGCGAGCTTCGAAGGCTGGAGGCTCAAGAGCTCGTCGAGCGCAACGTCGACCAACTTCGGCACGCGCGCGGCGGCCAACTTCTTTCGACTCGCAAGGTCCGGCAGGAAGCTGTCGTTGATGCGCGCGCCGAGCCTGGCGCCTTCCTCAACGACCGAGAAACTCGCCGATGCGCCGGGCATGAGCGCCGCCATGCCGATGGGCGTGATGCTGGGCAGCGCGCCAACGGCCGGGCGGACCGAGACCTCGGAAGTCTTCGGCAGGCGCTCGGCGAGCTCGACGCCCATCTCGAACCGCATTGCATCAACCAGGAAGTAGGCGACTGGCTTTGGCTTGTCGGCAACCACCTCGCTCCAGATGCGCGTCTGGTGGAGAGCGCCGGGAACGGCCCACCCGGCCTTCACGAGTGCCTTGGTGAAGCCCTCGGCCATCGCGTGGCAGGTGTCTTCGTGGGCGCGGCGGACCACGCCCAGCGGGCGTTCCTCGGGCTCTTCGTCAAGGTTCGCAATCCACGCTTCGAGGCGGCGCTGGGCCTGGTCGAGACGGAACCACCCATCCTTCGACACGTAGGCGTCGAACCACGCGGCCGCGTCCCCCGAGGTTTTGTCGACCGCTTTTCGCACATCCACCGCCACATTGCCGAGCTCGGCCATGCGCCGAGTGGCTTCCCACTGGGCCTTCCTGCTGACGTCCCGGTCAAGCCAGAAGTTCTGCTCTCTCGAGGCCACTAGCGCGAGCGCCTCGCCGAACTTCCTGTTCGAGATGAGTTCGTCCGCATGGCGCAGCAGCGCGCGTTCTTCGAAACGGAAGGTATCGATGGCGCCGAGCGCGCCGGGCGGGAGCTTCGCGTTCTTCACCCCCAGCTCTGCTTCGACGCGGTCAGCGAGCGCCGCGTACGCATCGGCGTGCCCCGTGCGGAGGCGTCGCGCGATCTCGCGCACGGCCGACTCCTCGTCCTTCGTCGATGGCTTCGCGACGCCGTCAAGCAGCGCGGGCGCTTCACAGGTGAGGTCGAGCCGAAACTCCCCTGCCAACACATAGCGCAGCGTAATGGCACGCACTTTCCCGAGCGCCGCGTCGGCGTGCAGGTCGAGGCCGAGGCGTGCCTTCACGAGTTTGGTCAGCTCGCGCGTCGCCTCCTTGTTCATGATGTCGGCATCGCGTGCGTCGCTCGCGAGCCATGACGTGATGAGCCCATCGTTGCCGCTCGCGTCGTGGAAGATGCTCTTCAGAATCGACGGCGGCTCCGCGCCGGAGTTGCCTGCTGCGCGCGCAAGGTCCTCATAGGAGACTCTGCGGTCGAATGGCAGCATCTCGTCGACGACTCCCAGAGTGTATTTCTGGAGGAGAACGTTTTTCGCGAGCTGTTTGAGCTGCGGCTCCCATGTCGTGCCAGCCTTTTCGAGCTCCATCAGGACGGAGGCGTGGCGGTCGCGCGCGACGTTTGGCATGTAGACGACGACCGTTGCGGGCGCGTCGCTGCTCACGAGCGGCTCGACGACCGCACGCAGTTCGAACATCGAGCCCGCGTACGCGGCGAGATGCGCGCTCGCGCCGCCAACAGAGACCGGGATGGGTTCGCTGGACGTGCGAGGGCCGCCGCACACCTCGTCGACGAAGGGCAGGAACTCGGCGCGCTCGTCGTACCAGACGACGACACGACGGGAGCGTAGCTTGTCGGCGAGCTGCTTCGCCACGTAGTCATGAAGCGGGTGCATCAGGGGTTTCCTCCTTCGGCTGCAGCCTTGCGACGACCGCCTCGACCATGCCCTGCGTTGCCCGTGGTGGCGGGCGCGTCGAGCAGACTCTTGAGCGCGGACTTCACAGCAGGCGATGTTCGCTCTTGCACCAGCTCATCGACGGTGCGCCTGGGGGTCGTGCGAGCGGTCCACTTGCCGTCTGTCCCTTTGCCCCAGAACACGTCCTCGAGACCGTGGGCGATGGCGAGGCTGCGATCCTTCGCGCACTTCGGCACGACGCGCTCGGGCCAGAGGTGCATCGCAAGGTGCGCCCAGTCGTGCTCGCCCGCAACGAGAGCTTCCCAATTGGACTTCAGTTCCTTCTGCCAGGGCTTGTGGTGTCCGAAGAGGGGCCATAGCGGAGCTGCCGAAAGCGCGACCCCATCAGTTCGGTTGAGCACCCAGACTCGACCAAGCAGGCGAAGCAGCTCTGCGAGCTGCTTCAACTCTCCGAGCAACCTGTCGTGAGCCGCAACGCGCTTGCGACCTGCTGCGCCTTGTCCAACCTCAATCGCCTCGCCCATGCGGCGTTCCTCAAGCGCGATACGCGGAGCAATGACGTCAGAAACCAGCTTGAACCAGACGTCTTGCCCGAGTGCGTGGTATGCGAGCCAGACGGAGTAGCTCCCAGAAGGAGTTGCGAGCCTCCAGTACACAGGTGCCTTCCGTCGTGCGCCTGAGTAGTCACGGAGATGTCTGCCCCACGCAGACTCGGGTCCCGACTCAGTGAGGAACTCGCGTAGGCTTCGCGATCCAAGTGCGTCGACAACGCCACGCTCGAATGCATCGCCTGAAAGTCCGAACAGGGGTTGAGCGGCATCGCGGACAAGCGTGGCCAAGTCCCTCTGGTGACCCTCGTCATCGACGGCATAGGACCGCTGCCATTCCGCCGAACCCGACGCATAGGGATGAAGCGGGGAAAAACAATCGCTAGGCGCCGCGCTGGTGTCGTCCGTAGGCCGAAAGCGTCCGAGCGCCACGCCAATACACTTAGACAGCACTTCCCAGGAGATGGTGGCACGATCCGAACTGCCTTCCGAAGCATCGTCGTCTTCATCCTCCTCGACGTCCGAAGCTTCCTCCTTGGCAAAGACGTCATCACTCCAGCGCGACGAGTCATCGCTGTAGAGCGAATCAATCTGCCGATCGCAGACCGCGAGCGCCTCTCCAAGCACCAATTTTCCCCGCAGCGCGGAAGCCGCCGATGCAGCGAGGATCTCATCGAACGTCGATGCGTTGCGTCGGCGCAGAACAAACAGCGGCGACCGCTCACGTTCGGCGGCGAGCGCCTGAAGTTCTTGGATCGCAGCGCCTACTGAACCACTTACATCAGCGAGCACCTCGGGACTCGGCTCCTTCCAGGGTAAGGACTTTAGAATGCCCGTAAGAAAGTCCGACGCATTCGCCTGCACGTGGACAAGCGCGCGAATGAGGCGAGAGTTCAGCCAGCCCAACAGGTACTCACGAGGGAGAGGGCTGTTCGCGTTGAGGAGGACTGCCGGTCCCTTATCCGAGAACACGAAACCAGCAGGCAGCAAGCGCGCACTGAATCCGCGAGCGCTGCGTCGCGAGTACGTGGCGCCAGCTCGGAACCAATAGTCCGAGGCCTGCCGGACCTGCGACGTCGAGCCGTTGATCGAGATGTTGATCGCCCGAAGCGCCGCGCCATCATCCCGCCAGTCGAGGAGGAGGAGCTGGTCCTGATAGAGGAATGCGTGAGCTCCGCCTTTTGCGAACCACTGCCACCCGACCCCAATAGCCTGAGGGTCTACCTCCCACCACAGGCGGACGAAGCGATAGTTCTGGAAGGATTTCATGCCCTCCCGTGCGGTTCCGATCATCGGCTCAAACCGCGACTTCGATGCAAGAAGTTCGTGGATACGCTCCGGGAGTTTGTAGAGAACCTTAGCGAGCGGAAGCTTAGCCAGACGACCGCGATCAACGGTGACCCACTCAGCCGGCAAGCTCCGGCTTTCCGCAGCGCTTTCCTGCTTGCCGTCATGGGCGAGGAACATATCCGTGGAGGCGAATCGAGGACCGAGAACGTAGGCCGCGCTTTCAACAAACGCGGCGTCCATGACCGCCAAACCCAAGTCCCACAGCAACGCAACGTTGGGCAGAAAATCGTCGCGACGAAAGCGCTCAAGCCGTCGGGCGACCAGAAACGACCGCGACGAGATTGCTCCGACGTATCCGCCGTCGCAAAGTTCTCGGCCACGCCTAATGAACGCAGCGAAGATATCGTTGTGTGCACCAGCATATTCCGTGGCAAGCAGTTGCTGCCCGGCGGGCGTTGCAAGCCCGAATGGTGGGTTCATGAGCACCACGTCGAACTTCATCTCGGCCAAGCCGAGCAGAGCGACTCCGTGGGCGGCATCGTCGGCGAAGAGTCGCCGTCGCGTGTTCGTGATCCCGGCTTCGCCGCTCATGAAGCGGGCGAGCGCGGCCCGGATGCGTTCGTCCGGCGGCGCGAAAAGGGCACCAGTCTGGCCGCGCTTCGCCTGCCGCCCGACGAGCTGTTCTAGGCGCAAGAGTAGCCCCAGGTCTCCCGCAAGATTCAGCGACTCGACGAGGCTGGTAAACACGCGTTCGAGTTCGGTGTCGCCGAGCTTCGCGATGAACTCCTTGGCGATTAGCTCGTCCGCAACGAGCGGCTCGGCCACGACGATGTTCGAGCGACGGATCTGTGCGCGCTCCGCGCGCCGGATGCCAAAGTCTCGGAACGCCTTCTGCGCACGCATCCACAAAGCGAGCTGCGCGATCTGCGCGCAGCGCGGGTCGATGTCCACGCCGTGGAGGTTGTGCGCGAGAATGAGACCCGGGCATGCTTTTCGGAGCGCTTCGAGGCTTGGGTAGTCCTCGGCGAGCGTATTGCCCGTCTTGTCGCTTTTCGGGCTCTCGGAGTCGGCGTGCGCCTCCTCGTAGACGGCGAGAAGCAGGTCGAACGCGTAGAGCAGGAAGTGTCCGCTACCGCACGCCGGATCAAGCACGCGGAGGTCGCGTGGATCTTTCTTCGCACGGGTCGCGAACTCCTCCCCGGACTTGCGGAACATGTACGCGCACCGCTCGGCGAGCACAGTGTTCGTGGCCCGCATCTCGTACCAGGTGCGTCCCAGCGTGTTGTCGGTGAGGAACTGCACGACGTAGCGGGGCGTGAAGAACTGGTTGCGCACGGCGAGCTCGCGGCTATTGCGCGGCGCTTGCGAGCCTCCTTGCTTCACGTCGCGCATAGCTGCGCGCTCTTCCTTTCCGTTGAAGAACTGGTAGACCCATCCGATCGTCTCGTCCTCACCCCACACGCGGGCGAGCTCGGTGGCGTTCAGGATCTCTAGGAGCTGCTCGAATGTCGCGCGCTTTGGCCAGAGCACCGACGATGGATCGCGCCGATCGAAGAGCACCTTCACCTCGGTCGACAACTCGTCGAACAGCGACTCGATATACAACCGGTAGCCCGCACTGCCAGGCAGAAGTGGCAGGCCCGGCGCCATGCCGGAGAATTCGCGGTAGCCCGCCGACTGCTCGCCCCTTGTTATGCACTCGTGCACCAGCTCGCGCGCCTCCAGCATCTTGAGCGCAACGAAGCGATTGAGCGTGGTGAAGGCGGCGTCCCGCAGGTAGTCAGCGACGGAGTCGCCAGCGGACATTCCGGCCGCGCGCTTGTGCTCAATGCCAGCGACGATGCGCTCGCGTTGGAAGGCCTGACGGGCCGAGAGGTGGCCACCAGCCTTGGCGGCAAGAGCGCCATCCTGTTGCACATCGAAGTCACCCGCAAGTTGCGCGGCGAAATCCTCCTCGAGGAGCTTCCTCGCGCGCTGGGTCGCGCGTTCAATGGCGTTGCGTGTGTCCTTGTTCACAGGGGTTCCTGGCCGGATGATGCGGTCGCACTCGATGATGCGGCGTCGACGTAGCGACTTGCGAACCAGCTTATCCGGGTCGGACCGCCGACACCGCGCCCTGTCGGATGGTTGCTGACGATGTGCTGGGCGACCTTGGGCAAGAGCAAAACCAATAAACGGTCCGCGGAGTTCTCTTCGAGTTCGTATCGCGTCTCGCCACGCTGCTGCAGCGAAACGCTAAGAGCCGTGAGCTCCGCTAGCGAGCGTTCGCCGACGGACGCAAGGTCACCGATCTGCTTCAAAATTCCGGCGGGAGTGTTGAGACGAAGGAGCCGCAGCTCCTCGAAGAGCGGACCGGCATTTATAGCGAAGTCGGTCGACGGAAACCAGCTCCGTGCACGTGCAACAAAGTCGTAGACGTCAGTGAAGGCCGTGACCTGCTCCGAATTTCGAGCGTCCGTGGCCGCCAGTAGCTGACTGATCATTCCATCGCCCGAGCGCGTCAGGTGGCCGATGTTGACCAGGGTGTTCTTCTCAAGGTCAGAGAGTTCGCCCGTGGGTTTATAGGCGATGTCGTGCTCGATCTCGTTCCAGACGTGAGCCATCATGCTGCAGACTTGAATTTCGCACGGTACTCCATCTACGTTCGAGTAGGTGCCGACGATGTCTTGGGCCCGCAAGTAGACCTCGAAGTGCGTCGCTCTGTAGAAGTTCTGCGGATCGGTCCCGTGTTTGTCTTTCAGGTCGATCGCAACTGCAGCGCCGTTTCCACCAGCAAAGCGCTTAGCGATCGCTTCGGTGACTTTGCGCTCGTCCGTTTGCACGTAGGTTGCGACTCGGACAGCAGCTAGGTCGCGCACTTGGTCGAACACGGCGTCGACGGTCGGCATCGACTTTCTGCCTGTCTGTGCAAATTTCCGAAGCTTCGTCTCCAGGCTTTTGAGTCCTTTGGCACGAAAGGTGACATGAGCGCGAATCGCGTTCGCCTCGACGATCTCGTACCTGCAGATGTCGGCCACTCGTGCGCACAGCTTCAGATACCTATCGTATTCGCGCTGGTAGCGCGCGACGGCTTCAGTGATGGTCGGTTCCGAGATCGTCATTGAGGTGCCTACTGGACGACGACCTTTTTGCCGGCGCCGATGAGACGAGAGCACTCCTCCCGAATGCCGTCCAGCGCTGCTTCGAGCTGTTCGTCCGTCTCGATTCCCTCGGCGAAGTAGCTGCCTACGCTTATGGTGACGAGACGTTCGCCGTCGATAATGCGGCGCACCTCCGCGACGGCTTTGCGCAGGCGCTCCTCGCAGGCGTCACGGTCCGCACGAAGCTGCGGGATGGGCACGGACTCGCCGTCGCGCGTCTGCCCGCGCTCAAAGGGTTCTGAGAGGCGGCGCTGCTGGTCCTCACCGATCTCCAGCCATCCCCGTGTCTTGATGAGCTTGTCAAATGCCTTTGTATACGCGGAGGCGCGGGCGTCGAGCGCTTCATCGAAGCGACGCGCGTACTCGACCTCAATGGCATTAGCGTGCTGCTCGATGGCGGGGAGCTCTTTGAAAAAGGTCTCGCGGGCGAGGAGGTCTTCGAGCGACGACGCGTGCGCTCGCAGGTCGTCAGTGATCTCGGACTCGTCGGTCAGAAAGCTCCAGAGGTTCGTCTGCGCCTTGCGCGCGCGCTCGATGTCGTGGAGACGCGGCTCGTGCAGTACATGTTCAAGCTCTACCGCGCGCTTGATGGCGTCTTTGACGGCGCGGTGGCTCGTGTTGAACGTCGCGATCGCGTTGTCTTCAGAACCCCGGAGGATTGCCTTCATCTGGCCGATAGCGCCGTCAAGCAAGGCACCACCTGGTAGGCGATGCGCGATAAGTGTCGCGAGCGCGCCGGACACCGTATCCTCGTTCCGGGCGACCTCCTTACGCAGCTCGGAGACGATCGCGCCGGCGTTGAGCTCCTTCACCTCCCTGCCGAAGGTCTCTCGGAACGCTTCCGAGGCTTTCACCAGCTCCTCGAACTCGATGCCCTTCTTCGGTCGAAACGACGCCTGGCGAAACAGATTGTTGTTGGAGAACGTGTCGCGCGCTTCGACGCCGGTAACCGTGTCAAGCGTCTGCCCCTTGCTGGTCGCCTCGATCGCCCCAGCGCGCAAGAGCGCCAGGACCAGCAGGCGCACAACCTCGAAGTCCCAGCCAAACGGCTCCTTGCCTAACTCGTCGGCAAGGTAGCGGCCGCTCGCATTGTCGCCGTAGTTGGCGCGCTCTTCGATCCGGTCGAGGACTTCCTTAAGAGGCCCGCTCTCGGTGCGAAAGACCGTCTTGCCCTTTTCGTCACGCAGAAGGCCGATGCTGCCGAACACACTAGGCAACCCTTGGAGGTTCTCGGCGGTAAAGAGGGCGTCGGTCCCCCTTCTCACGTCCGTCGCTTTGGCGGCAGCCTCCTTGAAGCGGTCGAAAACCTCGGGCAGGACCCGTCCGAGCACCTCGGCAGCCGTCTTGCCAACGTCGGTGGCACGGTCGGTCGGGCTGCGGTCGTTGCCCCGAAAGTAGATGCGGCCCGATAGACACGCGGCGCGTAGTAGGCGCCGAAGCTCGTCACTGTGGCGGCGAAGGCGAACGCGCTCCTCGGCAATCAGCGCGGGCGTATCCTCGCCCTTGGTCTCTCGCTCCTTGCGGGCGAGCATCTCCTTGCTGCGGAACAATTCAACAGTCTCGCGGTCGAGGGCATCGGTCAGGCCGATGGCCCAAAAGACTTGCTTTCGTTCCTGCTGGCTGCGTGTTCGCAGCTCGGCTGCGAGAGTGTCAAAGGCCTTGCCGTCGTCAGCGAGGTGGGCCTGGAACATCATGTCGCCGTTTGTGACTTCGCGGCCATGGATGGCAAGGCCTGCCTTGAATGTCTTGGTTTCGAAGAGCGTGTGTGATGGCTGCGGCTGCCAGAACGCGGATAGCGCCTCGGAGTAGATGCGATGCGAGTCCCCGGGCTTCGGGCTGATGCCATTGCGCAGACGCTCCCAGTCATCCTCTGCGGGCGTCGGGATGCGGTAGCCGTCGTCGCCATAGCGAACTGTGTGGGTTGCCTCAAGCTCGCGCAGAGCCTCCTTCACCGAGGCGAGCTGCGAGTCGCCGCCTACGCGGCCATGGAGAGATGCTGCGATGTTCTCCGCGCTGCGGTGAACGCTCTTCACATATTGGAGCAGGCAGATCACCTTCGCGACCGGCTGCGCGAGCGGATGGTTCAGCTCTTTGGAGATGGAGGCGATCTTTGCGCGTACCTCGGAGCCGATGTTCCCCTCGACGAGGTCATAGACCTGATCGAGCCGTGCGAGGTCACCCAGCTCTGCGTCGGCAAGGTTCACCGCCGGATTGATGAGGAGCTGCTGCGCGAGCTTGATAATGGTGCGGTTCGCGCCACCGACATGCTTGCTTGCGCCACCCTGCGTACGCAAACCCGAGACAACCTGGATGATGAGGTCGATTTGGTACGGCAGCAGCGGATACAGATCGATAAATGCCTCGCGTGACAACTCTGGAAGCTTGATGTCGGCGGTGAGCCGCGTATGCTCGCTGAGCCGTCCCCGGTGCTCGTCGAAAAGCTTCGCGAGAGCGGTCTGTGCTGCAGCATTCTTCGAGAGCACGCGGCGGCTGGTGACCTCGGAGATGTCGGACGGCTCGAGGTGCACCTGGAGCGGGAATCGATCCATCAGGCGGGCCAACTCGATCTTCTTGTCGTCGAGACCGCTGACGAGCTCGCCGAGCTTCTCTTGAGAGGTGACGACAACCCAGTGCTTGCCACGTCCCTTCACGCCGAGGCTTTGCACGATCGCCTGAAGGTCGAGCATCTTCTGGACGTCGCGCGCGACGAATTGGCCGACCTCGTCGACCACGAACATGAGAGCGTGCCCCGGCTTGCGTCGCTTCATCAGCTCGCCCGCACGCTCGGCAAGCTTGCCCGGTGTGATGTCGGCCTTGTTCTTGACGGCTTTCACCCAGGAGTCGGCCATCGGGTACGTGTCGGGGTCGAGGCTCTGGAGCACGCGGCTCGCCTCGGAGAGTGCGAAGGCGACCTTGCCCTTCTCGGTGGTCCAGTCCTTCTTGAAAATTCGTTTGTACTCGTCCTCGAAACGGGGGAGCTGGCCCTTCTCTTCGAGCCCAATCTCCAACTCCGAGAGGTCGAGATCCTTCGCGTAGCCAAGGCTCTGGAGAAAGAGCCCGTACATGATCTCGGTGAGGGTCTGGTTGCCGCTACGGATGCCGCGATCCGTCGAAACGTCAAATATCACTGCATGCGTAGGGATCTTCTCGGCGATCGTCTTTAGCAGGACGTGAAGCTTGTTGTCGTCGGTGCGCTGTGCAAAGCGGCTCGACGCTGACATCCCTGAAATTGTGCGGTTGCCGATCGATAGCCCAAGCATCTTCGCGAAGCTGGACTTGCCTGATCCGAAGAAGCCTGAAACCCAGATGGCAATGCCTTCGTGGGGCTTGTTCGGCGTTTCGGCATAGGCATCGTAAATGTGCGTGTAGTGGGACCGAATGGCGTCAGTCACCACGTATTCGCCGATCTCGTCGCGGATGATGTCCTCAGAGTTCTGGTCGACCTTGATGACCTCCTCAATGCGACGAGTGATGTCGTTGGCGAAGAGGCCCTTGATGTGCTGGGCGGTCGTCATCAATTGGTCCTCATCAGAATATCTTTGGCCGATAGTTCGGGTCGGCATCCACGACACCCATGAACTTGAGCCCGACCGCGCCGTCCAACGTTCCTGGGTAGAACAGAACAGCCGGCACGTTCAGGCGCCCGTGCATTTGTTCAAGAAGCGTGTGGCATCGGTAGACCGGGAAGAGCGCCCCGGCGCGAGTGAAGAAGACGACATCGCGCAACGGGTCCGCGTCGTCGGGCATTCGGTCAGCTACAAGCTCAACCAGCGGTGAGTACTCGGAGAGCACTGCGTGCACGGTCTGCACCGTTGTTTCGGTACCTTGCTCGCGTTCAACATCAAACCACTCGCTCAGCGACTTCTGTGAAAGCATTGCTTCGTCGAGGCACTCGGCAAGGGAAATTCGTTTGATGCGCTTGCCCTTCTGAGACAGGCGTGTCTCCAGAAGCGTGACTTGCTTGCGCAACTCGAACTCGTCCTCCGGGTCGTACCGAAAGATCGCATATGGCATGTCGTGGTACGAGCCGATTCGGGTCCGGGGATCGCGCAGCTCAAGCACGGGCTCGAGGACTTGTTTGATACGGTCTTCAACGTCGCTCATGCAACCATCCTCTCTGCGTACTCGCGCCCGGTCTTGAACGGCAAAGAGAGCTCAACAAGGCTGCCAGCGACCTGGTAGTGGAGCTCGCGGAACTGGTGCAGACGCAGCAGCTCGCGCGCAACGTCCGTCCGATGCATCAGGAACATTCGCCAGTCGGGTGAATCGACGACCTTGCCTGGGCTCACCTGCTCTTCGCGCATCGCGTGCAAGATATAAAGGAAGCTCCGCTCCGGTAGGTGATAGGACGCGAACTCCTTGACGACGCTGCCACGCATCAGGCCGAAATCGACGGCAATCTTGAGCAGTCCAGCAGCCACACGCTTCATCGTTTGCTCAGTCCAGGCGTGCTCTGTGGAGGCGCCGCGATTTGCAAGGCCGCTCAGGTAGTCATGCAGCTCTTCTGGGCGAACACGGAAGGTACCCGCCTCGTACGCAGGGAACAGCCAATTCTGCAGGAAGTCCCGGACGAGAAACTCGTCGCGCGTCATATGCCAGAGCAGGATCGGCTTCCACTCGTCCAGTGCGCAGCCACCTTTCGCGAGCACGACGAGCGGCAAGTCACAGCCGCCTGGATCGAATCGGCGATTCAAGACCTTAGCAACGTCGCGTAGCCAAGTAGTGCTGCTCGCCCCGATGTAGTTATCGTGGCGAAGGCGGTCGAGGTTTTCTCGCTTGGAGCGCGCGAAGTCCCAGTCCGAGAAGACGGCGTAGGTTTCTTCGATCATTGCCCCCTTGATGACTGTGAACGAGGACGCCACGCTTGACCGCGCGTGACGAATCATTTGCCATTCCTCAGCGCATACGGCACGGTCAGGGCGCTGGGTTCGCCTTTCGCGAAGCCGAGCGCGAGCAAGGCAACGTCTGCGTCCGTAGCTCCAAAGTTGCCCGCCAGTTGTACCGAACGGCCCTCAGGCGATCGACGAAGTCTTGAATACGCATCGACGTCAGTATTGGCCACGAGCTTCATTTCGCCCAGGATGGATACGAGGTCCGTGCCCTGCATTGCTTCAAGGCTCTTGAAGAACTCGGCCCATGCACTTGCGTTGTCGAGCCAAAACTCCCACCGAGCATCAAACTCCTCCTCGATGGCTTCTGGAAGGCGCCACAGGGTCACGCTTTCGGGCGGGTCAAATACCTCTGAGCACCGGTGGGCGGCGACCGCGAAGACCGAGCGGGCCTGCGCGAAGTTGTGCGTTCGCGGAAAGCCACGCCGCAGGGTCGCGGCACCCAACTTCCCGAGCTGTCCCCTCGAATTCCACCACTTCGCGAGGTCCAGCTCACCAAAGCGCGCCACGACTAGGCGCAGGCGAAGTAATTGATCAAGGTCAATCATGTTTCTTGCTTCTACCAGCACGAGCAGTGCTGCCAGACCATCGACTTCTAGCCATTGGCAGAACCCCGTTCATCGACGCTATCGGCGCTGGCGGCTCCTCCGTCACGAACCCAGTTATCAACGTCGTCCTTCTTGAACTTCCAAAATCGCCCAACCTTGTGGCCTGGCATACCCTTGCTGGTTACCCACGTGTAGACGGTGTCCTTGGCGATGCCGAGATATTCCGCGATCTCATCAACCGAAAGCCAACGGTCGTCCATGTCGAACCCTACAATCATCTGGGTGTAACCAGATTAACACACCGCCGTGCTTTTGAATCTGATTCGAACAGGTTTTAAACGAGTCTATTTGGGTTAAGACGGGTTTTACTGCCTATAACGGCGCACCGACATCGGTAGTCACACGCCCGTCCCGGTAGGCGACATCGTTTTCCCATCGTCGACCGATGTCCGCTGAGCACCGGTGGACTAAACCGCTCGCGCGGTAGCGCGCTTCGCGCGAGGGCGAAGCGCAGGTGCGTTGCGGCTCAGTTGGTGCCACCGTTGATGTCGAGGCAATCCCGCCTCGTTCATCGACGGAGCCGCAACCATGGACACCATCAACCCGGCGGTCACGCCACTGCGTCAGCGCATGCTCGAAGACATGCGCCTGCGCAAGCTGGAGCCCCGCACCCAGGAGGCTTACATCCGCGCCGTGCGCAAGCTGGCTGCGTTCCTGCATCGCTCGCCCGACACGGCCACCGTGAAGGACCTGCGCAACTTCCAGCTCTACCTGGTCGACGCGGGCACTTCGCCCATGACGCTGAACGTCACGCTCACCGGCCTGCGCTTCTTCTTCGACGTCACGCTGCAGCGGCTGGAACTGATGGCCCGCATGCACCCGGTCAAGCTGCCGCACAAACTGCCAGTGGTGCTCAGCCCGCAGGAGGTCTCGCGCCTGATCGCTGCTGCCTCCAACATCAAGCACCAGGCGGCGCTGTCGGTGGCCTACGGCGCCGGCCTGCGTGCCAGCGAAGTCATCCACCTGAAGGTCACCGACGTGGACAGCGAGCGCATGACGCTGCGGGTGGAGCAAGGCAAGGGCCGCAAGGACCGCTACGCCATGCTCAGCCCGGTGCTGCTGCAGCGCCTGCGTTCGTGGTGGCGCATTGCCAACAGGCAGGGCCGCATGCTGCCCGGCGGCTGGCTGTTCCCAGGCCTGGACCCGACCGACCCCCTGACGCCGCGCCAGCTCAACCGCGCCGTGCACGCCGCCGCTGAGGCCGCCGGCATCGACAAGCGAATCTCCACGCACAGCTTGCCCCACGGGTTCGCGACACACCTGCTGGAGCGCAAGGTGGACATCCGCACGTGCACGGCATCGTGCCCGGTGGAGGGCTGGCGCCCGGTGGCAAGACCTGGGTGGCGTGCCGGCCAACCTGCTGCGCCGTTGGGTACACGAAGCCGAGCTCGGCCGAGAGGCCGAGCGACCACGGCCGCTGACGCTCTCCCAGGCTCCAGCGAAGACGGTGGCTCCAGCCTTTGTCCCGATGCAGTTGCCCGCCCCAGGCGCTGCAGCCGCCATCCGCATTGAACTGCAGCGCGGCGTCACCGCGATCAACATGAGCTGGCCCGTCGAGGCCGCAGACGCGTGCGCGGCCTTCCAACAGTTGCTCAAGGCACAAGGAATCACCTGCAGCATGAGTCGCCGCGGTGAATGCTGGGACAACGCCGCAATGGAGAGCTTCTTCTCGTCGATGAAGACCGAACGGCTCAGCCGCAAGGTCTACCGGACAAGGGAAGACGCCAGGTGTGACGTGTTCGATTACATCGAGCGCTTCTACAACCCGGTGCGCAAACACTCGAAGCTAGACTTCCTCAGCCCAATCGACTTTGAGCAAGGCTTAATGGGCTAAGCAAACCGTCCGGGATATCGGGGGAAGCCCATTGCCGCCGCAAGACAGCCATCCCTCGCAGGTGAGCACGTCGGTGATGTCCCCCACCTAGGCTTGATCGGGCTGCAAGCCATCGAAGCGCGATTCAGCAGGTTGGGGGCCGCCGGCAGGCGATGGGTCGATTCGGTGGTCAACACGAAGAGTGTTTCTGTACACCGTCCCCGGACCCTTGCGTGACAGGCTCTTGCAAGCCTGCTCGGCGCTGACGATGCGCCCTGCTGCCGCAGGCTTTGACCGATACCAGAGGTTGCCCAGCTTCGACGGCTGGCTGGGTGAATGGCGGTCACCTTGGCATCCAGGGCCTGCTTGGTCCCGTCCAAGCGCTGGGCGGGTGCCCGCGCCATTGGCACGTTATTGTCGGCCCATATCCGTACGGGTATAATCAAAAAATTGTGAGCGCAGGTGGTTGCTTCGAAATGGCACCGAGAAAACGAGCTCAAGAGTTTCCATGCAGCCGTGACGACATCTTCTGTCCTGCCTGCAGTCCAGACAGAAGGAATTTAGGTCCGGCATCGCCGCACCTCGGCCGGACGAAGAAGCTGTCGAAACGATCGAAGGCTGCTTGCCCGTTACGGGCTCGGTAGGAGATAGCAATGCGTAGCAATGATGGACACAAGTGCGTAGTTAATGTCCTGAACGATCTCGGGCTTGAGGACGCGGATGAGCTATCGGCAAAAGCCGTGCTTGCGGTAAAGCTCAACGAGTTGATCGAAAAGCGGGGCCTGAGTCAGACTGAGGTCGCGGGCATCACTGGCATGACACAGCCGAAGGTGTCGCAGGTCCGCCGGCACAAGCTCCAGAACATCTCGCTCGAACGCCTGATGCAGGCGCTTGTGTCACTCGACCAGCATGTCGAGATCGTGGTTCGACCTGCGCGCCGCACTGTGCCTGCCGGCATTACGGTGGCCGCGTGAAGGTCCCGCTGCATTGCGCGGGTTGGGAGCGCGCTCGCGGAATCGCGCGTGTGCGGACATTCCGAGGGAGGCAGCATGGCTAGTGCGGAACAGTTGAAGGCCCTGGTGAAGTCCCACATCAGCCGGGATGACGGACAGTTCTATTCCGTTGCCATGCAGGTGGCAGCTCATGAGGCCAAGGTTGGACACGGCAAGCTGGCGGAGGAACTGCGCGACATGATCGACGCAGCGAAGACACGCGCCGTACCAAGCGAACCGGGCAAGTTGGTGCCGCTTGCCCGTCCGCGCGGCGAGCTTGCCAACTTACTGGGTGTTTCCTATCCGAAGAATCGGTTGGCCGACATGGTCCTCGATGCCCAGGCCTCGGCGCAACTCCATCGCATCCTGAAGGAGCAACGCCTGTTCGCGCGCATCCGTGAGCACGGCTTGTCGCCGCGCCGCAAGCTGCTGCTGGTTGGGCCGCCGGGCACAGGCAAAACGATGACGGCCTCGGTTCTGGCTGGCGAACTGGGCGTGCCTCTTTTCCTAGTGCGCCTGGATGCGCTCATCACCAAGTTCATGGGGGAGACCGCGGCGAAGCTGCGTCAAGTCTTCGATGCGATTGCCGAGGTACGCGGGGTGTACTTCTTCGATGAGTTCGACGCCATCGGATCGCAGCGAGGGCTGGCCAACGATGTCGGTGAAATCCGGCGCGTGCTCAACAGCTTCCTGCAGATGATCGAGCACGACCAGTCGAACAGTCTCATCATCGCCGCGACCAACCATCCCGAAATCCTGGACCACGCCTTGTTCCGTCGCTTCGACGACATGATCGAGTACCACCTGCCGACGGCCGCGCAGGCGGGCGAGTTGATACGCTCGCGGTTGAGCGGTTTTGTGCCCAAACCGTTTCTGCTTAAGGCGCTCGCCGCCAAAGCCGAAGGGCTCAGCTACGCCGAGATCCGTCATGCGGTGGACGACGCGATCAAGGAAGCGGTCATGCACGACGAAGAACGTGTCACGCAGGAGCGTCTGAGCCTTGCCCTGCACGAGCGCCGGCAACTCAGCCAAAAGCTGACGAAGAACAACAAGACAACGTCGAGCCATGCCGGATCAACCGCAAGATAAGCGCCCGCACCTCGTACTGCACAACACGGCCAAGCCGCTCGCCTTCACGGCACATACGCCCAATGGCGGGGGCCAAAAGACCGTGCCCGAACTGCCTCGGCAACAGCATGGCCAGTCGCTACAAAACCAGCTTGCCGCGTTGAGACCCGTTGCCGCCGCGGCTGTCGCCGCGCAGCAGGAGCAAGGGCTGGAAAGCGGATTGGGCCTGCAGATCCAGTTCGTCAGCCAGCCGAATGTCGAGCTTGCTTTCGAGAGCTTGGCCAACGGCCCCAAGAAAATCGAGCTGCTCAGCGTGCGCCAAGAGGGGAGCAATACTTTCGCGAACGTGTTCGTTCCCGATGGCGGCCTCGATCACTTCGAGAAATACGTCGTCGAGTACCTGGAAGAGAAGAAGAACAAGAACGGCGGCGCCATCGATCACAGGCCGCTGCTCGACACCATCGCGTCCATCCGCAGCGCCGAGTTGCGTGCCCTGTGGACAGATGATCCCTCTCTGCTGCCAGCGGACCCTGCGACGGCATTCTGGTGGGAGGTCTGGCTTCCAACGCGCGGCCCCGGCCAACGGCAGAACGTGGTGGCGGACTTCAAGAAGGTCGCAGAATTGGCCGGCTGCGTTGTCAACCCCACGCAAGCCGATTTTCCGGAACGCACGGTGCTGTTGATGTACGGCTCGCAGCAACAGTTCTCCGCTTCAGTCATGACGCTCAACTGCGTCGCGGAGCTGCGCAAGGCGAAAGACACCGCCGAGTTCTTTGACGGCATGGGCGTCGACGAGCAGCGGCAATGGGTGGATGACTTGCTGGGACGCACGCAGTTCGCAGGCGATGGCGACGACGTGCCGCGTGTTTGCCTTCTGGATTCGGGTGTCAATCGCGGCCACCCCTTGCTGGCGCCGCTGTTGGATGCTGCTGATCTGCACACCGTCGAGCCGGCGTGGGGCGTCGACGATCGCGCGAACCATGGCACCGGATTGGCCGGCTTGGTCGCGCATGGCGACCTGACCGTGCGGCTCGCTGCGAATGACCTCTTTCAGTCGGGCCATCGCCTTGAGTCCGTCAAGCTGACGCCGGACGACGGTGCCAATGCGGGCACGGCCAAACATCACGCCTACCTCTTCGCCGAGGGCGTGAGCCGTCCCGAGATCGCCGCGCCGCAGCGCCGCCGAGTCTTCGCATCGGCCGTGACTGCCTCGGACTACCGGGATCGCGGCCGCCCATCGTCCTGGTCATCCGCCGTTGACCGCCTGGCGGCCGATGCCGATGGCGCCGGGCAGTTTCCGCGGCTCTTCATCCTCTCTGCGGGAAACACGCGAGAGCACGGCGCTTGGATGACTTACCCCGCCAGCCTGTCCACGAACCTGGTCCATGATCCCGGACAGGCGTGGAACGCCCTCACCGTGGGCGCGTGTACCGAAAAGATCGATACGGAGAATGCCGACGTCGAAGCCGTCGCCGCCGAAGGTGGACTCAGCCCCTACACCACCACGTCGCGTACGTGGGACGGTGCATGGCCCTTGAAGCCAGATGTGGTGTTGGAAGGCGGCAATGTGGGCAGGGATGCACGGGGCGCGGCAGGCATGCCGAGCCTCAACCTGCTCACGACGAACCACCGTCCGGACGAACGCTTGCTCACTACAACCAATGCGACCAGTGCCGCGTCCGCGCTGTGCGCGCGCATGGCCGCGCAGCTCATGAGCGCCTACCCGGAGCTTCGCCCCGAAACGATCCGAGCGCTGATCGTCCACTCAGCGGAATGGACGGACGCGATGCGTGCGATGTACCTGCCCGCGCATGGGTCGCCGACCAAGAACGACTACGTCGATCTGATCCGCCACTGTGGATGGGGAACACCGGACCTGGATCGGGCGCTTTGGAGCGCGGGTAATTCGTTGACACTCGTCGTCGAGGATGTCGTCCATCCCTATGTGAAGGACAAGAAGAAGGGGGTGGTGAGCCGCGACATGAATCTGCACGCGCTGCCGTGGCCCAAAGAGCAATTGGAGGCGCTGCAGGACGCCAAGGTGCAGATGCGCATCACGTTGTCCTACTTCGTCGAACCCAATCCGTCCGCACGCGGAACCGCCTCGAAGTTCTACTACCCGTCGCACCGTCTGCGCTTCGACGTTCAACGGCCTTTGGATGCGAGCACAGAAGATTTTGTGGCCCGCGTCAATGCAGCTGCGGCGCGCGACGACGACGGCGATCCGGTCAATCCGAAGGACCCGGACTGGTACCTGGGCGAGCGGCAGCGCCACCGTGGCTCGCTGCACCAGGACGTATGGGAAGGGACGGCCGCCGAGCTTGCCAGCCGGGGATTCATCGCGGTCTACCCTGCGGCTGGGTGGTGGCGGACGCGGCCAGCGCTGGAGCGCTACGAGCTGCCGGCCCGCTACAGCTTGATTGTTTCGATTCGGACCGAGCAGATGGATGTCGACCTATACAACGCGATCGCGCAGCAGATCGCGATTGAAGTATGAGCGCGTATCGCATGCGCTCTGGCGGTGAACATGCAACCGGTGCAGCAGACCATCGTGAAGCTGGTCAGTGCGCCGCGCAGAGAACTTCATCTGCAACCAGATGGGGATCGGTTTCCCGTGCGACTCGCCCATATCGAGACGCGTGCTCTCGATGCATTGAATTGCGCCTACGGGATCAAGCCTCCCGATGCTCCCATATGAACTGGCTAACCTGGGCGGCATTGACGCCGCACTCACGCACTAGGCGCGACACCGAGGCGCCGGACTGCCGACACAGTGCTGCTGACTTCGCCGCTTCGGCGTACAACGCTGCGTCCGGTACTCGACGACGCAGACGCGGTTGCGAGACTTGCTGCAAGCGCAATGGCCACCTGAACACGGGAGCGCAATCCACTGCACCGCAACCCATCAGCATGCGAAGCGCGAGACGTTGTCCTGGGTAGAGTGTGGTTTCCCGGCGGAGGTCGCCCGCGCAGCCCGGCCACAGCCAAGGCCGCGATTTTAGTGACCGGCTAGGCGTACCAGGTGCTTCATGAACGAGGAGGTGATCTCCATGACGAACTCGATCTCCTCCGCGATGACCGCATCGTCGTGCTTGACGTAGTTATTCTGGTACTTGGCGTAGTAATCGAGGAGCTTCCCAAACATGTTCGAGAACTCAGCCGAGCCGCCCTTTACCTTGATGAATTGACCGATGTTGGTGAGCTGGTTTTCGAGCGATTTTTCATTGGCGAAAAGGCTCTTCAGCAGCAATTCAAGAGCGAGGCGCAAATCATCGAGCAGGTTGCGCTCATACGCCTGCAGGTCGTATTTTTGAAGGGCACTCTCGTAGAGTGCTAGAGATGGCGGGTAACCGTCGAGCCAGTGCTTCGTCTCTTCGATCAACGCGAGATTGACTTCGGCCGGAGCATCGTGCGGATCGAGGTGCCCATATCGAGTGACCAGTCGGTGGATCAGTTCTTCCCGCTCGGCGTTGGGCACGAAAGAGAACGAAGAATGTCTGGCGAGCGCCTTGAGGATGACGTATTGCTGGGATGGCGAAAAGGGCTTCGACGTTGCGCAGAAGTACCGTCCGCTTGTTGATGGCGGTGCCTTCGATTCGCGGGACTGGCAGTGCAACGTCGAAATCAACGGCATAGCCGTTCAACGCCTTCATCAGCGTGGTGCCTGAGAGACCCATGTTGGTGTCTCCCAAGATGTCGGCGGCATACTGCAAGAACGCCAAGGGAATTTTTTCGTCCGAGACGGGCATACGGGGTTTCCTTGTTCATGCGATTCGCCACCAAGCTGAAGGCGATCTTCCAACCAGACCGGTTGATTGACTCATTTATTCCAAATGGAGTATGTGCCGCAGGTTGGAATCGAACTCGTCGTTCGAAGGCGCTTTCAAGACGGTCAGCGGGATGCGCAATGAACTGGCGACCGCTTCCGCCTGCTCGTGCTCTGCGTTGGCGAAGGCACGTATTTCGACCTCACTCCACGACACATCGCCTCTTGCCGAAAGCCTCTGCAGAACGGTAGACACAGGACAGGTCAGCAAAATGATCGCGCTGCAGTCAAGATCTCGAAAAACCACATCTGGCAGTCGCTCATGTTCGCCGATTGCCTTTCTAAGAACGAGATGTCCATCCAGCAACAACGTTTGCCCGCTGGCATTGATCCTCTCGACTGCTTTTATCAGGGCTGCTTGGTTGTCTGCCACTTCATCGACTTTCTTGGCCGCGTCCCACGATGCGTGCCCGCGTTCCTCTCGGATCAGTTGACTGGCTGTGGCGTATCTCAGTCCCACACGATCTGCTGCCGGCTTTGCTAGGTAGGTCTTACCGACGCCATGGATGCCGGCGATAAAAATCGTCATATCAAGACCTTGTCGGTTGCCGCCTTCTTCTCGATCTTTCCGAGCTCGCCCAGCGTAAGGTATCGGAACGACTGCGGTGGCGCGAAGGCCTTGAACAGCGATTTGGGATCAAGTGGCTTTTGCAGCGTCCGCACGGCACCTAGCAAGATGGCGCACCCTTGTTTCTTGCCGTCAGTTCGCGACGCGTCAGTGCACCACCCCTGCTGGTGCAGTGGGTCCAAAGCGTAGTGGGTGACCCCTGCACTACGTCTTCAATTTCCACGAGAGCAACTATTCGTTGGACAGGAGAACTTGCATAGATGGCAATGAGGTTCACCTCATCGGCGGCCCAGGTTCGCCGGAATTCGACGCGCTTGCTACCGGACAGAATGAGGTCCGCGTATTTGGGTTTGACAGATAGCAGGATTGCTCTACCGCCCGGCGGCAGCGAGCACTCTGGAAAAAGCGACATCAGAAACTTTGCGAATGGATTGAATAGGGCCGGTAACAACGTGCTCACGAGTGAGGCGGTCGTAGGGCACGGAATGCGGTAGGTGTTCCACGAGCCGAAAGAGGATCACCTTGGTTTTTCGCTTGGCCATTTCCTCGATCTGATCGAGGGCATACACAGTTCTGCGACTGACCAAACTTGCGATCTTCGCTGCGTCTTCCAGAATTTCGAACCTATCTACTACCCCGATCGACGTGACAGCTTTCTCGTCTTCCGTGCGATAGAAGAGAACAATATCGCCGGGATGGATTGCGTTGGTCGGGGCGTGACACAGGTAGGCGAGCTTGATAGCGTTGCCCACGTTTCCGATTACACCGAAAAGTCGCTGCTGTTGAGGGCTGTAGTCTGGAAAGAGGGTCTCGTGGAAGGCTGGTTGGATTGGGATCAAGAACTTCTGAACCTGGGCATCCTGCCGGAAATGCGGAAAGAATCGGCGGGCGATGCCGCGTTATCCAAGGGCGCTATTTTGGGGTGCGGTTTCACCAGTACGAGATCGCCGGCGTACATGCCGCGCGCCTCGAAGCCAAAGTCTTGGAGAAGTCTGATCAGGTAGTCATGTCGATCAGGATCGGCATGAATGAACACATGTTCACAGGCATTCTCCGTTGCATAACGGAAAGCTGCTTTGAGAAATAGCTCGCCAATCTTCCGCCCTCTGACGGTCTCGCCCACCTTGAAGGTGCACAGCTTCAAGGCTTGACCTGAAAGCTGCTCACCTGAGTCGTTGATCTTCTGATCGGCTTGCGAGGCGTAGATGCAGATTGCGGCCAGGATGTCATTTTCATCCCGGTAGACCCATGCCATGCGGTTCTCTCGTGCTTTGCTTCGAAACCAGGTATCGAAGCCGCCATAGCCTTCGCGAAGACTGTCAAAGAACGCGGATGCCAGCAGGGGTGTCAGGCTATGAAGCGGTACGTCCTGGATGTTTGGCAGGAAGACTTGTCGAGGTTCGTGCAAACGGCGAAGCCAATCTTCAGCCGTCTGGATCGTGTAGATCCGGTCCCCGAGTCCATGAATGCGTGCTTTGGCGTGGAGGCGTCGATCCTCGGTAACAAGCGCATGCACCGCATCGCATTCGAGCGCATAGAGGATTTCATTGTCACATGCATCATTTGCGCTGGTGGCTGATGTATTCCAGGGGCACGGCGCCACGTTTTCTAAGGCCGGATACTGCTTGATGCGCTGCAAACTGCGTTCCCGGCGTTGTGCATCGCCGTCACGCTCGAAATCCGTTATCGGCGCTGGGTGGTACAACAAGGAGTGACCGCCGACATTCGCCAAGCGGACGAAATTCGCGAGATTTTTCTCTAGGACCTGGAAGGAATCCTGGAGCGGAATCAACACATTGGTGTCGAGAAGAAAGCGCAGCCGCTGCGTCAAAACGCATGCCTTTCCGCGCGTGCCGCTGCCGCGACGGGCTGCCCGAAAAAGTCATGGAATGTCCACCGTGAACGACTGTGAGTCGTCCAAATGTGAGGTCTTGCGCCAGCTATGAAATCACGAAAACCCCCGAATTGGCGGGCGTTCTGAAGCAGGCCGAGCTGCAACTGGGCCGAGTCCGGCGAACGTGCGCTGGCGCAAGCAATTTTCGGGGGCATACGAGGAAATCGTTCTCGTTTGCCGGTCAGTGTTTTTTGTCCTTAGGCGGGCTGGGATCATTTCCATAGCTGTCGCTGTCACGAATTGTTCCGTCGCGCTTGTGAATCACGACCTCCACCCGCTCCCGTATGGCCTGGTCACGTGCACGCTCAATGGCTTCCTTTTGTGTGTCCACCACGACGCCGGCACGTCCCGCGCCTTCCTTCTTTGTGGCCCAGCCGTCTTCATGCGGTACCACGTGAATATCTTTCTTGGTCATTTCCGAATCTCCTTTTGTGAGCTCACGACATGAAGCTGAGGCGTTTTTTTGTTCTTGCCATCTCCGCCGCCTCCGCCACCGTTGAGCCCCGTGAGTGCGAGCCCAAACACCAGTTGATCTAGTTCCGTCACCGGGACGCAAAGTTCTCCCGCGATATCGCCCCGGGAAATGCTTTCATCCCGCAAGGCCGCAAAGACTTTCTGGAGTACCTGTGAGGTTTCCCGCAAACCTTCATCGGGCTCCTTCTTCCGGTAGCCCCTGGATGACAACTCGATGTACAGCGACTGATAGTGCCAATCACTGAGTACGCCAATCGCGTGGAGCCGATATGTCAGAGCCGCAACAGACACGCTCCAGAGCTTCTTGAGTTGGATCAGGTGCTCGATGGTGGCCATGCGGGGCGCATAGGCCAAGACACTGGCGCTGGGCATCAGGAAGGCTGAAGCAAAGGTGTTTGCTTCGCGCTCGGCTTCGCGGCCTTGTGGTGACCCATGGCGATGTAAGACCAAGTGCCCCAGTTCATGCGCGGCATCGAACCGGCTGTGTTCGGCCGACTTCTTCGTGTTCAGGAACACGAAAGGGGTGCTCTGTCGCCACATGGAAAAAGCATCGACTTCAGCGGCGTCCACCGACAGCGAAAAGACTCTGACCCCTCTCGCTTCAAGCAAGTGGATCATGTTCTTGACGGGAAGCTCGCCCAGCCCCCACTGCTGACGCAATGCGCGGGCGGCAGCTTCCGGGTCGCCTTCGCGGCTCAAATCTGGCAGATCTGGTGACGGGAGCTCAAAACGTGCTTCGATCCACGCGTTGAGCATCAGTGCAATTGCGCCAGAGCCAAGAGCGGTGTCCCGTTGACCCGCGGTCATCTTCGACAGTGCGCGAAAACTGGCGATATCAGGCGTAGGCTCATCCAGATCGTCGCCGAAGAAGAACGACTCGGGAAACCCCAGTACCGATGCCAAACTGGCCAGGCGTTCAGTGTCCGGACCAAACTCTCCCTTTTCGTACGCGGAGACTGAACGCGGCTCAACGCCGACGGCGGTGGCCAGTTTGGTCATCGTCAATCCTCGGCGTTTACGCGCTAAGGTCAGCCTGGAGGGGTTGAAATGGCTATTCGCAATCATGCTCGACGCTTGACGTCGACGGAGATGTCCGGCTGCACAGGTTGAGGCGGCGTGATCTCCACGAGTTCGGGGTCGGTTGGGATGGCCTTCAAGATGATCCGCTCGCGCCAGCCATCAACGCGCCCATCCGACCCCATCGACGTTGGCAACGAGAGTTCGCACCGGACCTCACCGCGTGCGCGGTGAACCAGAAGAATCCATGTCATGCGCTTCTCTTCAAGGCTATCGCCGACTTCAGGAACTGGAGCCGCATCGAAAACATAGGGAAGTTCCAACTGCATCTGATTGGAGGCAACAGCATCGATGGTGCTCGGCCCTTTTGAAGACTTCGTTGTCGGGCTGGCGTCCGTGCGTCCAGTGGCGTCGTCGCCAGTCGCAACGGCAATCGCCATGGCGCCGCTTGGATTGATGACCAATGAGTAGTTGTTTTCGTCGCAGCGCGCCCATTGCGGAAGAAGATACTCCCTGAGGGCCCGGACCATGGCGGCCCAAGCGCTGAACCCCGGGTAAAGCGGTGGATCGTTCGGCGTGCACGAGGCGAAGGCGAGATAACCGCGGCGCACAATCTCTGCGAGCCTGTTCTCTTCAAGACCCATTTGGGCCAGCCGGTCATCGATGGCTTCAGCTTCCATGTAAATCTGGGTCATGTCCTCTGCTTTCGTACGAGTGTGGGTTCAACTTCCGGTTTTTATACCTTAAATAAGGGAGAAAAACAAGAAGTTGGTGCTCAGACGTTGCGCGCACGACTCTGTGCTCGTTGGGTCGATCCAGTAGCCGAATCCGTGCCTCCCCGGCGAAGCCGGGCCGCGCTGTCCGTGCTGCGCATCAAGCCGCCGTTGGCGTCTCGACCCTTCGGCTCCCATCGCTGATGCCTCCGCAGCAATGCCGCTGCGCGCTGCGCTTGCCGATGCGGGCGTGGTGGGCTGTGGGCGGCTGGCTTGCTGTTCCCTTCATCCTTGCACACCGTTCTCGCGGTCAAGGTCTGCGCGTGCTGCGCACGCTGGCGTCTTGCCGGCCGTCTTCGAACCTGTGACAGCTGCGCTGCGGCGTGCCGGTTCCGGTCTCGGGCAATCCCGCCCGATCACTGGAGTTCGCCATGTCGCACGATGATTCCTTCGTTGCAGTTTCCTCTGCTGCATCTTCACTGCTCGTTCGCGATGTCGCGGGCGAATACCGTCCTGCCGAGGCCGACGAGGTGCTGCAGGCCGCACAGCGGGTGCTCGCGGGCCGGGTCCGTGGGACCGACGTGCTGACGTCGCCGGCGGTGGTCAAGGACTTCCTGCGGACACGGATGGGGAATCTGCCGCATGAGATCTTCGCGGTGGTCCATCTGGATGCACAGCACCGGGTGCTCGACTACGTGGAGATGTTCCGGGGCACGGTGAGCCAGACATCGGTGTATCCGCGGGAGGTGGTCAAGGACGCGCTGAGCCGGAATTCCAGCGCTCTGCTACTGGTACACAACCATCCCAGTGGGTCGCCGGAGCCGTCGCGGGCGGACGAGCATCTGACGCAGACGCTGAAGTCGGCGGCGGCGTTGGTCGACGTGCGGGTGCTGGATCACCTGATCGTGGCGGGCGACTCGATCCTGTCGATGGCCGAGAAGGGACTCATGTAGGCATCGAGGGCTTCGGCCCTCTTTGTTTTCTTCTTCGGCATGCGCGCTTCGCGCGTGTCCTGACTCCAGAGGTCGGCCTTTGGCCCACCCCGCCGCGTTGCACTTGGCACCCCGGGAAGCCTGCCGAACAGGCTGCGCCTGATCGGCCTGTGCACCGTGCCGATGACGCGCTGCGCGCTCTGCTCCCTCCCAGCCAGGCGTGCCTTCGGCACGCAGGGGCGCTCGCCGCGCGGCGTTGGCTTCGACGCATCCCCTGGCCCTGAGGCCGCTGATCGTCTTTCCCTTCCTTCATCGCTTTTCCCGCGACCGTAGCCCGCGCTGCCTGTCCGTCAAGGCGCACAGGGCCGTGTCCTCGCCTTCGGCTGCGGGCCGCACCACTCCCTGCGCTTCCTCCTTGACGGCCCGTCCCCGCGGTCCCGGTTCTTCGCGGGCGATGAACTCGGGAAAGACGGCGGCGAACAGGGACCGGCCCAGGTCCATGCGCCGAACCAACGAAAGCCACAACGGGCTCCGAATCTGGGAGTCCGGTGAGCTTTCAAAACCACAGGAGCGTGCCTATGCGAAGACCCAAGCCATGAGCCAACACCAGAAATTTCGTTCTCTTCCTCTCTTCTTTTGAACGTCCCCGAGCGGGACAGGAGTTTCACCATGAACACCGCTACCCATTCCGAAGTCCAAGCCCTGCACGCCGTGGCTGCTGCTGCGGCAGTCGCCGCCGCTGCCAGCCTCGGCACCGCAGACGAAGCCATCACCATTCCGGTGGTCGCGCCCTACGAACTGCACTTGATCGCCCTGTCGAAGCTGCGGCCGTCGAACCGCAACGTGCGCAAGAGCGGCGGCACCGCGATTCCAGAACTGGCATCGTCCATCCTCCGCGTCGGCCTGCTGCAGAACCTCACCGTGATTGCATCGCCCGATGGCGAGCACTTCGAGGTGGTCGCGGGCAAGCGGCGACTCGCTGCGTTGAAGCTACTGGCGAAGCGTCGCAAGCTGGACAAGAACCATCCCGTGCCCTGCCTGCTGGTTCCTGATTCGTCGGCACGCACCGTGAGCCTGACCGAGAACGTGCACAGGGAATCCATGTCGCCGGTGGATGAACTGTTCGCATGGAAGGCGCTTGCTGCCGAGGGCCGGGCGCTTGAAGACATTGCGGCGGATTTCGGGGTCACGCCGTTGGTCGTGAAGCGTCGCCTCAAACTCGCCAACGTCTCGCCGCGATTGCTGGCCGACTACCAAGCCGATGCCGTCTCGCTGGAGCAGTTGATGGCGCTGGCCATCACGGACGACCATGCGGCGCAAGAAGCGGCTTGGTATGAGTCCCCGCAATGGCAGCGCAGCCCGGAGTCGCTGCGCGATCACCTGACCCATGAAGAGATCGATGCCAGCCGCGATGCGGTGGCGCGCTTCGTCGGCGTGGACGCCTACGAGGCGGCGGGCGGTGGCATCCGGCGCGATCTGTTCTCGGACGAGCAGAACGGGGTGTTCCTCACCGATGCGGGATTGCTGGACGCGCTGGCGCGCGACAAGCTCACCGCCGCTGCTGAATCGGCGCAGTTGGAAGGCTGGGGCTGGGTGGAAGTTGCCCCACGTGCCACGGCATCCGAACTGCATGCGTTCCAGCGGGCGCGCCGCACGCGCCGGGAGCCGAACAGGGCCGAGGCCAAGCGCCTTGCCAAGCTGGAAGCCGAGCAGAACAGGATTCAGGACAAGCTCGACGACGAGGATGCCGACCTGTCCGATGACGATGTGCACGCCCTGCGTGAAGAACTCGACCGGCTCGGCAACGAACTGGACGCCATCGAGCAGACCTTCATGGTCTACGCGCCGGGTGTGGTGCCGGTGGCTGGTGCTGTGGTGTCGGTTGATCACATGGGCGGTGTGGTCGTACATCGCGGGCTGCTGCGCGAGGAACAGGCCAAGGCGCTGCGGACGCAGGAGCGGCAGGGCGCCGGTAACGCCAGCGGCACAGGGACGGATACAGAGGGTGCCGAACCGGCCAAGCCCGGTATCTCGGAGAAATTGGCGAAGCGCCTGAGCGCGCACCGCACGGCTGCGTTGCAGGCGGAGGTCGCCCGGCACCCGCATGTGGCGCTGGTGGCCGTGGTGCATCAACTGGCGCACCGCGTCATCCTCGACGGCTACGGCAATACTCCCCTCAACATCACGGCATTCCCGCAGAATCGGCTGACGCACCACGCGCCGGACGTGGACGAGGCCCCGGCTACTGTGGGCATGCGCGAAGTGCGGGAGGCCTGGGCGGCACGCCTGCCCAGTGGCCCGGACGCGCTGTTCGCTGAACTGCTGGCGATGCCGCAGAGCGAACTGCTGTCACTGCTGGCCGTGTGCGTGGGCTACACCGTCTCAGCCATCGCATCGCAGGAGAGCGAGATTCCCGCTGCCGCGCTCGCGCGGGCCGTGAACCTCGACATGCACGACTGGTGGACGCCGACTGCTGCCGGGTACTTCGATCACGTGTCGAAGGCCAAGGCGCTGGAAGCGGTACAGGTGTTCGCACCCGGTGAAGTGAATCGGCTGGCCAAACTCAAGAAGGCGCAGATCGCCAGCGAGGCCGAGCGGCTGGCGATGGGGTCGGGATGGCTGCCGGTGATGTTCGACAAGCCGGTGGTGGTGATCGCCGACGAACACCCGGAGGTCGCGGTCGAGGCGGGCGGCGTTGCGGTTGAAGACTACTCAGAGACGAACGCTACCGCGTGAGCGTGAGCCCCGGCTTCGGTCGGGGCTCTCTCCTATGCTTCGGCCGATTCCATCGGCGCGACGCGCGCGGCAGGTGTGCCGCGCGCGCTTTGACTTCTGGATTCCAGCGGGCGTTGCCCGAGCTTTCAGGCATGACGCCCCGCCTGCTCGGTGCGCGGACGTGCGACCGCCAGTGCTGCGGGAGCTTGTGATGGGCATGCCGTCCTCGACGCCGGCAGATTCCGCCGGGGCGACGGCAGTTCACCGACAGGCGGACAGCATGCTGACTTTTGCCGTAGCGACAAGACTTCGGTCGGCCGCAGCGATGCGGCAGTGCGTCCTGAATTGTCTTGTGGTCAACCGGCTTGACGTGCGGCGCAGCGGACAGAACGCTGTTGCTGCGGTGGGCGTGCCTGGGCCATGCGATTCGTCCTTTGCGAGGGCAGGTCCACTCCCTCGGCCTTGTATTTGCCGTGAATCCTGGCGCGGGCACGACGCATGCTCCCTGCGGTCGATGCGCCTCGGGCTTGTTCGCCGCAACCGGCCTGCCCAAGAGATTTCCCCTGCGCTGCGCGCATTCCTCGCGAGGCAAATCTCCCGGGCCTGCCGGTCCTCCACTCGCGTTGCGGCCCTTCATTGCATTGCGGGTGCGGCGCGCCCGGACCCGCGCCGTCCGGTTCACGCCAAGGCCGCGATGGGCGCGGAACCAGGCTCAACCTCGAAGGACTTTTCAATCATGGCTCACATCGGCACTTTCACCGCACAGAACAACAGCTTCACCGGCACGGTTCGCACCCTCACGCTGAACGTGAAGGTCAAGATCGTGCCCAACGACAAGGGCAGCGAGAACGCACCAGACTACCGCATCGTCGCGGCCGGTGGATTCGACATCGGCGCGGGCTGGAAAAAGCTCAGCCGTGCAGACCGTCCGTACGTCTCAGTGACGCTGGATGACCCGTCGTTCCCAGCGACGATCTACGCCCGCCTGGTCGAAGGCGAGGACGGCGTGCACAACCTGATCTGGTCGCGCAGCCGGGGCGACTGAGCGTCGACCCTGCCGGCCCCGCCTCTCGGCGGGGCTTTTGCCTGTTCACTGTCGTCGTCGACCGCATCGGCCCGCGCCGGTGTGGGCCGCGCCCCGTTCGGTCTGTTCTGTTCATCCGTGCTTCGTCGTAAAGCTGCTTTCGTTCTTGTGTGCTTCCACGGATCGGCGTAAAGGAACAGAAGAGGATTTGTGCTTCCTCGGTTTCGAGCAGAAGCGCATTTGAAGTTCCACGGGAATACGGGCGTCTCCGGCAAAGCCGGACCGCGCTCTTGTGCTGCGCATCGAGCCACCCATGGTGTCTCGCCCCTTCGGGCGCCGATCACTGACGCCTGCGCGTTGCGCTTGCCAAAGCAGGTGGTGTGTAGGGCTGGCTTGCTGTGACCTTCATCGTGTCACGGCGTTCTCGCCGTCGAGGTCTGCGCGTGCTCCGCACGCTGGCGTCCTGGCGGCCGTCTTCGAACCTGGACTGCTGCGCTGCGCCGTGCCTTTTTGCGGTCTCGGGCAATCCCGCCCTGATTCCGTTCAAGGAGAACGACATGACGAAGCTCATCAATGAAGAACAACGTGCGCAACTGCTGGCCAACGGCTGGAAGTCCATCGAGAATCCGGATTTCAATCCGTATCCGGTGGTCAAGCTATTCACGCCCGATGCCGGAGCGACCTGGCTGATCTCAAGCATCGATCCGCATGACGACGATCATGCGTTCGGACTCGCCGATTTGAATCTGGGGTTTCCTGAGCTCGGCTGGATAAGCCTGGCCGAGCTGGCTGCCCTGCGCGGGCCGCTGCGACTGCCGGTGGAACGCGATCTGTACTTCCAGGCCGACAAGTCCATCAGCGCCTATGCGCGGGAAGCCCGGATGGCCGGGCGCATCGTTGCGTAGCCTTCCGGGTGGACTGCGTGTCTGAGCCGTCGGCTACCGCGCCGGCGGCTCGCGCCATTCCTTCGGAAGCCGCGCTTCCGCCTCTAGCACCAGTTCGCCCGCGCTGCGCTGCAGCGCGCGTGCGATCTTGAACACCAGAGCGAGCGTGGGCATGTGCTCGCCGCGCTCGATCTTGCCCATGTGAGAGCGTTCGATGCCGGCAAGATGGGCGAGGGCTTCCTGGGCGATGCCGTCCTCGGTGCGAATCGCGCGCACAGCGGCGCCGAAGGCGAGCGCCGGCACGGCATCGAATGTCGTGGCACCGGCAGGCCTTCCTCGCTGGATCGCACGCTTGGCTTGCATGGGCCCAAGCGTCGTCTTGCATGGCTATTAAAACCACGTTAAAGATAACTCTATGCTTGGCGCGCAGCAGCGGTGCGGCCTAGAATTCCCGGCAAATGCACGGGCAGGCGCGCAGCCGACCCATGCCTATCGGCCTGACCGGATGCCCTTACGAAGGGGGCGGCGGGCCTGAACTTCTGGAGGCCCCATGCCCTTCCTGACAGACGAACAGCGCCGCCAGATGCTCGCCAATGGCGAGGCCCGCGCACGAGGCGAAGAGATCGATCCCTATCCGGTGCTCAAGCTCTATACGCCTGATGCCGGCGCATCCTGGGTGTTGACCGCCCTCGATGCAGATGGAGACACGGCCTATGGGCTCATCGATATTGGCACCGGGTTTACCGAACTGGGCCTGGTCAGCCTGCCGATGCTTGCTGGCATCAAGGGGCCGCGCGGCTTGCCGGTGGCGATCGAGCCTGGCTACAAGCCGCGTAAGCGACTGGCTGCCTATGTGGCTGATGCGCAGCGCATCGGGATGATTACTGACTGACCGGCTCGCAGTCATAGCCGATCGATCTCGGGGCAAGCGCAGACACGTGGCTAGGTAGGGAGCAACGATTCATCAGGCATTGCCTCCGCAGGAATGATGCGCCGCCAGTCCTCTCTGAACAGAACTTGCAGGTTCATGCGTCTGGCGTCTGGGAACATTTCTCGTGAGTACTCCTCCCACATCCAGCGCTGATAGTCAGCATGCTTCTTTCCCTCGAAGAATGATCGAATGCCCACTTCCTTGATGACGCCGGTGAAGCGTTCGAACTCGCGCGACGATGCGATCGCGTACGGCATCGCTTCGAGCTTCTCTAGACTGAGGCTCTCCGTCGTCATGCGCTCTTCCACCGCTGTTCTCAACAGGCTCTGTGGCAAGGGACCGAACAGGAACCAGTCTTCCAACGTGATCACCAGTGGAAAGCTCGGCAACCCGTTGGGCGCCCACTTCGACTTGCCCATTTCGGCTTCCTGAATGTTCTTGTAAAGCTGTACCACTGCATCGGCAATGACGCCGATCTCGCCGGCGAGGTCCGGCCCGTGCACGGAGAACTTGGCGGCCTGGATCATTCGCTTGGTCTTGCATTCAATGAACAGGTTCGCGTCCGCACCCGTCAATATCCAATCGGCACCGTGGTGCAGGTCCTTGCCCACGTGGTATTCCTGCTCTTCGTATACGACGAAATCGGGCGGACTGAAAACCGCACAGAGCACGGCTCCAACGTAGTTCTGGAATGCGGTTCCGAACGCCGAACTGAAGCCCGGCGCTTTGACAAGGTCGTAGTACATGCCGTGGCTGAACCGTCGCAGCAGAAGGTCGGGCACGGGGCAGTAGAGTCGATGCCGATTGTTCGGATCAAGGGAAATGAGTGGCTTCGCCTCGAGAGGATTCCATGTGTATTCCCAGTTCTCGTCATATTTCTGTAGACCGATCATTTCTTCTCGAAGTTCTTCGACTGGCGAAGCCAGTTTCATGAAAAATCCGAGGGACTGATCTCGGCTGATACCGAAGGCTGTGAAATCCTGCTGAGCGTTGATGTCGAACCGCTGTTGCAGGTGGGAGGTCAGCCACAAGCCGAGCAGGAAGTATTCGCGGATGTTGAAGCCAGTCGTCTGCATCAGGATCGGCTCGACTTCAGGCGATCCGAAAATCTTGAGATAGCGCAGCAGGCCAACCAACCCGTGCTGCTGCTGCCACGGAAACTGGCGATGGCTGATCCGGTGCAACTCCTTCATCACATCCTCGACATCGAGGCGTTCCTTTGCGCCCGCCTCTTCAGTTTCGCGAATGGTGTTGACCACAGCACGCATCGCATTCAGGGAGTTCAGCCGCTTCTTACCCATTCGGTCCGCGTTGAGAACGACTTCGCGAGCGATCGTTGGCAGGTCCCATGGATACAGATATTGCTTAAGCGAGTAGGGCGGCATTCCGGTTTGAACTGGTGCCTTCGCGTCGTTCATGATGTGCCGGGAAAGCTGCCACACGTCGACGAGCGATGCCTCCAGATTGCGTTGCCGCATCATGTTCCGAAGGGGCTTGTACGAGTTGTAGATATTTGACACCTTGCTCTCCGTTCGGACGTTTATCGCAGATGCCGGTTGAGTGCGCCTCAAGTCCTCGACGAATCATCCTCATTCCGGGCCTGGATCTGTGGCAGCCTGGCTCCTCGACCGAAGGAGCATGCCGCCATGACGACCTCTCACGATCCCGGTGCATCTGCAGCGCCCTGGTGCGCTGGCGCTGCTTATCTCTACGCGCTGGATCTGGACGGTCCCGCGCTGGCCTGGGAGTACCTGCGCCGCCATCCCGGCTACCGTACCGACTGGCTGCGGGCATCTCGCCGGCGGCGACATGCCATGGCTGTTCGGTGGGGTTTGCGATGTTGACCTTGACCCAAGCCTGGATGCGCGCGACGCGCATCCGCTGTGGATCTGCGCCGAGGACGCCATGCCACACGTGCGGCCGGCATCGGCCCGCGGCGTGCCACGCGGCCAAGTCTTCGGCCTCTGGCAAGTGCGCGGGCGCAAGCGCCTGCTGCATGCCGGGGCCGAGCTGATCCTGTCGGCCGAATACGGCCCGAATCTGGCGCGGGCCTGCCTTGCGCCCGAACTGCGCGACGGAATGGCCTGCCGCCTCTCCATGCCTTTCAATGGCGATGCCGCGGCACTCGGCGTGCAAGCCCGCCACATCCTGGATGACCTGCCGGCACCAGCATTTCGCGGCGCCTCGCGCTCGGCTGTGCTGCACCTGCGCGCCATGCAGGCGCTCGACGCGCGACAGGCCGGGCTCGGCCAGCGCGAAGTGGCCGAAGCGCTGTTCGGCGCCGACGCCGTGGCCGACCATTGGCATGCCGACAGCGAGTTGCGCGCGCAGGTGCGCCACATCCTCAGTCGTGCCGAAGCCTGGATGCGCGGCGGCTATCTGGAGCTTGCTCGGGTCCGCCCACATTAGCGCCCGCCCACGGAGACGGATCTCAAAACCGAATCTCCCTTCGCAGCGCTGCCCCCTTTGCCCAGACTTCCTCCATCGGGCTGCGAATGGTTTGCGGCCCATCCACCGAGATGGAGGCCTCCATGGCAGTCGGACATTCGATCCCTTCGCGCGGCGCTGCAGCGGCTGCGCCGCAGCCCGCTCCGGCGCAGTTGGTGCCAGCCGGCGCCGCAAACCCTGAATTCCTGACCACCGACGAGGCGGCCGCGCTGCTGCGCCTGTCGCCGCGCACGCTGGAGAAGCAGCGCGTGCTCGGCGGCGGTCCGCGTTTCCGCAAGTTCGGCGCGCGCGTCGTCTACGCCGCCGTGGACCTGCGCGCCTGGGCCGATAGCAACACCTTCGGTATGACATCCGATCCGGGCTACGTCGTCCGCGACTCCGTTCGCTGATCCGTTTGTCGAGCCGGAGAAAGCTGCCATGTCCAAGCGCCCGAGCGAACGCGAACAGCTTGCGCTGTTCCGCGCGCTGCCGGGGGACATGGCGCTGCGCGATGCGCAGGACCTGATGGCCTACCCGTTCTTTTCGCTGGCCAAGTCCCGACGCACCGTGCCGATCCACTTCGAGTCAGGAGGCGTGCTGCTCACGGTCGAAGGCGTGCCCGAGCACGGCATCGCCACCATCTGGGATGCCGACGTGCTGATCTGGGCTGCGAGCCAGATCATCGAGGCGAAGAAGCAGGGCATCGCACCCTCGCGCCTGATGGTGGCTACGCCCTACGAGATCCTGCGCTTCGCGCAGCGCGGCACCGGCCGCAGCGACTACCTGGCGCTGCGTGCCGCACTGGACCGGCTGCAGTCCACCACCATTGCCACGACGCTGCGCCAGCACGAACGCCTCAACGGCGGCCGTCGCACGCACCGCTTCTCGTGGATCAACGAGTGGAAGGAGTACGTGCGGCCTCACGGCCCGATGCAGGGCCGCTCGGACGGCATCGAGCTGATCCTGGCCGACTGGTTCTTCTCCGGGGTGATGGACGACGCCCTGGTGCTCACGCTGGACCCGACGTACTTCCAGCTCACGGGAGGCATCGAGCGCTGGCTGTACCGGCTCGTGCGCAAGCACGGCGGCCGCCAGCCGGCGGGCTGGAGGTTCGACATGCGCCACCTGCACCTGAAGTCGGGCAGTTTGCAGCGCCATTCCGATTTCGCGCTGCAGGTGCGCGAACTGGCGCGGCGTCAGGCGTTGCCGGGCTACTGGCTGTCGATCGAGCGCAGCGGCGGCATCGAGTGGTTGGCCTTTCGCCCGGATGCACATCAGCCAAGCACCGACTTATCCACAGCTTCTGTTGAAGAACCTGTGGATGGCCGGTGGACGGGCTCGGTGGATCACCCGCACGACCCTCGGTGGATCACCCGCAGAACTATCGGTGGATCGCCCGCAACGATCGGCCGGGAAGCCGCGCCCAGCAACGGTTTCGGGACCCCTTAAACATCTAAAGGGATACATAAATGAATAAGACGCGCGTGCGAGCCGACGCTGCTCAAAAAAGCAGCAGTGCTGCAATTCAAGGCAGTGAAGACCGCTTTCCAGGAAGACAAGGAACACAGGCCACCCTCGTCGGCAAGGTCATCGCCCTGCTGAACCAGAAAGGCGGCGCCGGCAAGACCACGCTCGCCACGCACCTGGCGGGCGAATTGGCGATGCAGGGAAGCCGCGTGACGCTGCTCGACGCCGATCCGCAGGGCTCGGCCCTGGACTGGGCCCAACGACGCGCGCAGAACGGCCAGGATCGGCTCTACGGGGTGTTCGGGCTGGCGAGGGATACGCTGCATCGGGAAGTGCCGGGAATCGCGCTGGAGGCCGATTACGTGGTGATTGACGGGCCGCCAAGGGTGGCGGCGCTCGCGCGCTCTGCGTTGTTGGCCGCGGATCTGGTGCTGATCCCGGTGCAGCCGAGCGCCTACGACGTGTGGGCGACGCAGGAGATGGTCAGCCTCATTGCAGAGGCGAGAGTCTTCCGGCCCCAGCTACGCGCGGCCTTCGTGATCAACCGGCGTGTCGTCGGTACAGTGATCGGGCGCGAGGCCAGGCAGGCGCTGGCCGATCAACCGTTCCCCGCGTTGAGCGCCGAAGTCTCGCAGCGCATCGTGTTCGCCGACAGCGTCGCTGCGGGCCGGTTGGTGAGCGAAGTGGCACCGCAGTGCGCGGCCGCGCGCGAAATCGCCGCACTCACGCATGCCGTGCGGGAGGTGTTGGGATGACGACGCCGACGCCATCGAAGAAGCCGCGGCGCGCGCCCATCGGCCGCAGGCCTGCAGCCGATCCGGCCACCGCCTGGGTGCATCGGGAGAACGCGGACGGTGTGGCCGCCGAACACATGAAGAGCCAGGTCTTCACCGCGCGGCTCACCATCGACGTGACCCCTGCGCTACGCGGGCGCATCAAGGTGATCGCGTTTGGACGCGGCATCACGGCGGCCGACATGCTGCGGGAGTTGCTTGAGCGGGAGTTTGCGGAGGGAAAGGCATGAGCACGCCCCATGTGAGCCTTGCCACATCGACGCAATGGCTGCCGCAGACGGTGTTGCCGCCGCGACCGATCCACATGAAGGTCTCGCTCGCCTTCGTCGAGCATCGCGTGAACCTCTACCTGCGCTTCGGCCAGCCCGTGCGCGAGATCACGCTGGATCGCTGGCGGCGCGTCGCCGTGTTCGCGTCGGGCGCGGTCTGCTGCCGCATCAAATGGATCGGCAACGACTACGGCACCGCGCTCTGGCAGCTCATGGTGCTGCAGGCGCCGATGCCGTTCGACGACATGCAGCGTGTTGCTGGCGTGTCGCCTGGCGCGCGCATCCTGCTGCGAGCCGACGGTGAGTCGCAGGTCAAGGCGGTGCTCGAAATGATCGACGAGATTGAGGCAGTGGGCATCGAACCTTGTGATGCCGCGCCCACCTATTGGCGCACGGTCGGCAACCGACTGGCTGCACGCGAGCATCTGCCGGCGTACACGTCCGAGCGCCATGCGGCGCATCTGGCGCGCGGAGCGCTGCAATGACCCCGCCCATGAGGCGACTCGCGTTGCTGGCCTGCATGGGCATCGGCTTGGTGGGGCTCGGCATGCCGACCTTGTGGCTGGTTCAAGCCCGCATCGTCTACAACCCGAGCGACAGCGTCGCGCGCGGCTGGTACCGCATCACCCCCGCAGTCAGCTCCAACTCGTTGCACGTCGGCAGCATCGTGCTGGCACGGCTTCCTTCCGACGTGGCCGCGTTCGCGGCGCAGCGTGGCTATTTGCCTGCGGGCCTGCCGATCCTCAAGCGCATCGGCGCGCTCGCGCCGCAGTCGGTGTGTGTTCGGGAACAGGTCGTGCGCATTGACGGCGATGCCGTCGCGACGGCCCGATTGCACGATGGCGCGCGTCGTCCGCTGTCCGCGTGGACGCAATGCCGCTCCCTCGGCGAGACAGAGCTGTTCCTGCTCAGCGACACGAATCTGGCGTCTTTCGACAGCCGCTACTTCGGTCCTATCGACACGTCCGCCGTGCTCGGTATCGCGACGCCGTTGTGGACATGGCGCACGTCATGAGGTCGTGCCTGTTGACGTATCCAACCGCGCGCTGCCGTTGCACCACGCCTGCGTCCGAACTGGCGCCGGCCACGCGTTCATGCATGCGCCGAGCTTGCACCGTTGGTGCGCCGATGCTGTATCCATACGAGCGCCAGACATGCCGCCGAACTGCGGCCGAAACGGTGTTTCGCGCGCACGCCGACGTGCAGGGAGCCCGGCGCCAGCGTGCAGCACCTGCTGCACCCGCGCGGCCTTGCAGGCTGCGCTGCGCACCCCGTGCGCGGCTGGCGGCAGGTCGGAGCCGGGAGCGGATGCGGAAGGCGGAGGCTGAGGGCAAGAAAAAAGGGCCGGCACGCCTTCGCCCGCCGAGCCAGTCTGCACGTGGGTTTGGCGCGGCACCGCGCGTGCAGGCGCGTGTGCCGTGCGAACACAACTTCGCGCGTGGCGCCTGGTGCGCCCGTGTGCCGTCCCCCACCTGCTGCGCCACGGTGCGCTGGAGTCTTCGCCATGGCAACGCGTAGAGAGTCGGGTAATGCTGACCGCTTCCGCGTTCGGCCAGCCGCGCCGAAGGCCCGCTCTGGGCCGTCCACAAAGGGCTTCGTCTCGCAGGTCCTGAAGGCCGTCTCCAAGTCCGGAGCTCGTGCTTCGGGGGCGCGCGGAGCGCGGCCGGCATCCACCTTCGGCCGCGGCAGAGTGGCTGCCACCCTGGCCGGCCGAAACCTGGGCGCCAATGCCCGGCGCGTGGTCATCAAGAGCCGCTTCGTCGTGCTCAAGCGGGCTGGCGCCACCTCGGTATCCACCCACCTGCGCTACATCGAGCGCGATGGTGTCACCCGCGACGGGCAGAAGGGCCAAGCCTACGGGCCGGATGCGGATACCTTGGACCTGAAATCCTTCGAGGAACGCGGCCGGGGCGACCGCCACCAATTCCGCTTCATCGTCTCGGCCGAGGATGCAGCAGAGCTGGAGGATCTGAAGGGCTTCACCCGCCAGTTGATGCGTCGCATGGAGATCGACTTGGAGGCCCGGTTGGACTGGGTGGCCGTCGACCACTGGGACACGGACAACCCGCACACCCACATCGTCCTGCGCGGCTGGGCCGGCAGCGAGCGCAAGGGACAGGACCTGGTGATCGCACCCGACTACATGGCCAACGGCATGCGCCTGCGCGCTGCCGAGCTCGCCACCGAGTGGATGGGACCGCGCACTGAGGCCGAGATGCGTCAGAGCCTGCTGCGGGAGGCGGATCAGCAGCGGCTCACCAGCCTGGACCGGGCATTGCTGAAGCAGGCGACTGTGGACATCGTGGATCTGACGGAATCACGTGCCACGCCCGAGAGCCGGCAGCGTATGAATGTGTTGCGCGCCCGGCTGCAGCGGCTCGAAGCCATGGCACTGGCCGAGAAGATCGATGCCAACCATTGGCGGCTGACGCCGGGCATGGAGCAGACCCTGGCCGCCATGGGCGAGCGCGGGGACATCCTGCGTACCATGCACCGGACGATGAAGGGTGAAAGGCGGGAACTGGCGATGGATGCACCGGCCTCGTCGGTGATCGGGCGCATCGCGGGCAAAGGGTTGGCTGATGAATTGAACGACCGAGGCTATCTGGTGGTCGATGGCATCGATGGCCGGGCGCACTACTTGAAGCTGTCAGCCGGGGCTGACCTGACGCAGTTGCCGGTGGGCGGGATCGTGGAAGCAAAGCCGGCCGGGCAGAAGAAGGCGGTGGACCGCAACATCCTGGCGGTATCGAAAGACGGCATCTACAGCACGACCAGTCATCTGGCCCAACTCCGGCAGGCCGGAGACCGCGATCCGCGGGCCACCGTCGACGCCCACGTGCGCCGGCTCGAAGCGCTGCGCCGCACGGGTACCGTGGAGCGTATCGCCGATGGCGTCTGGCAGGTCCCGCCGGATCTGTTGAAGAAAGCGCAGCAACATGACCGCGAGAAATCGGCGGGCGCTTCCATCGAACTGCGCTCGCACCTGCCGATCGAGCAGCAGGTGCGCGCCATGGGCGCGACGTGGCTGGATCGGCAACTCGTGGGTGATGGCAAGGACTTGGCGCCGCAGGGCTTCGGTGCCCAAGTGCGTGAGGCAATACGCGGGCGCGTGGACTTTCTGGCAGAGCATGGGCTGGCCGAACGTCGGGGCCAGCGTGTAGTGCTCGCCCGCAACCTGCTGGCGACTTTGCGCGACCGCGAGTTGGCGTCCGTGGGCAAGACCCTGCAGGACCAGACCGGCCAGACCCATCGCCCGCTGCAGGACGGCCGGCAAACCAGCGGCGTCTACCGCCAGTCCATCCAACTCGCCAGCGGCCGCTTCGCCATGCTCGACGACGGCATGGGCTTCAGCCTGGTGCCGTGGCGACCGGTGATCGAGCAGCGGATGGGCCAGCGGCTATCCGCGGTGGTACGTGAATCTTCGGTTACGTGGAGCTTTGGTCGGAAATACGGCCTGTCGATAGGCTGAACACGGGGTGCCCACAATGGCAAGTTGCCTGCCCAGGTACCATATGAGAACGATTCTCATTTAATTTATATTTATGCTGCCCGCAAAGTGGTCAAGACTTTTCTCCACAGACATGATGATGTCGGTGGCGTCGATCGTGCCTCGGCGTGTGCTTGAGGTAAAGGCTCCCGTATTCGAGGGTCTTCAGGTCAGCGACGATCCGTTCACGGTTCAGCATCGGTTTGATACGACGGCCCATTGCAGTACATCACAGTGCGCATGCCCTCCAGCACACTGTGCGACGAATTTGGCTTCGATGTGAAGCATTTGTCGCGCCGGCTCGACAGGCGCGACACCGTGGGAACGCGCCTGACCGTAGATCGGCGCGCCAACAAGATCGTGCAGGCCCTGGGCTCCCAGATGTTGCTCTGTCCTTTACAGGGCGCGATGTGCAACATCTACCTGTCGGATAAGGCGCTGGAGTTGACCGCCACGGTGATGGCGGGTGTTGAACAGCAGGAGGATGATCAGCCAATTGCGTCGCTCAGTCCGAAGGATATGCGTCGCCTTCGCCAAGTACAGGAAATTCTGCTGCAAAGCCTGCAAAATCCACCGACCTTGCCGGCGTTGGCGCATCTCCTAGGTACCAACGTCAACAAGTTGACCCTGGGGTTTCGGCAGTTCGGAGCTGCTCAGGCAGTACATGCCCAAGACCATGGACCTCTCGGGTTTGCCGGCCACGCTCACGCAACCGTCGTGGCTCAGGCGCCGCTGCTGGCGGATCACCGCATCGAAGCGTCCGGCAGGAAGACTCTGCAGCGCTGGGCGCTCCTCGCTGAAGTGCTCGGCCACGATCTGGTCGGTGGTGCCATGCAGGCGAACATTGGCCACCGTGTCGAGCCAGTGGCGCAACTGCCGGTTCATGTCCTCGAGGTCGAGGAAGCGCCGGGCCATGAAGAAGTCGGCGCGGATGTAGCGGTATGGTCGCTCGACCTTCCCCTTGGTCTGCGCGCGATACGGCTGGCAGGCGCGCGGCACGAAGCCGTAGTGGGCACCGCAGGCGAGCAGCTTGGCGTTGTAGATGATGGGCTTGTCCTCATCGGGCTCGCCCAGCACGGCCGTCTTCATGCGGTCGTACAGGATCTCGCGCGGCACACCTGCGAAGTGCTCGAAGGCCTCCATGTGACAGCGCTGCTGCGCGGCAATCAGGATGAGAACAGCGCGTCAATCTGGATGAGAGGACCTGCGGTGCTGGAACGGAGCCGGGCGTAGCCCGGAGCCGTTCCAGCACCGCGCGCGCCGGCGGGTGCCTCCCCGGTCGCCCATCGGTGGTCGCGGTGGATCGGGTATGGAGCAAGGATCTTGTGAACACGAGAACCTGCCCGTGCCCGGACATCACATCAACGACTACCAGATGAGGCTTTACATGAAGCACAGATTGTCCGAAGGACCATCCAAGGCGGCCGCACGCGCCGGTTTCAGCGTCGCGACGGCATACCGTATCGAGCAGGATCCACGCTCGCCGTCGCAGAAGAAGGCGCCGCGCGAGCGGCGTCGTCCTGATCCACTGGCCCAGATATTCGAGGCCGAAGTGATTCCGCTGCTCAAGGCCGCGCCGGGCGTACGTCCTGTCGCGGTGTTCGAGGAGATGATGCGGCGCCATCCGCAACTGCCGCCCGGCGTGCGCCGCACGCTGGAGCGGCGCATCCGTGGCTGGCGCGCCATTCATGGCGAAGAACGTGACGTCGTCTTCCGTCAGGTGCATGAGCCAGGCCGCCTGGGCCTGTCTGACTTCACCGAGATGAACGGCTTGGGCGTCACCGTGGCCGGCGTCGCGCTGGACCATCGCCTCTATCACTTCCGCCTGGCCTGTTCAGGCTTCGAGCACGCGCACGTCATCCTGGGCGGCGAGAGCTATGTCGCGCTGGCCGAGGGCCTGCAGAACGCGCTGTGGGCCTTGGGCGGCGCCCCGCGCGAGCATCGCAGCGACAGCCTGTCGGCCGCCTTCCGCAACCTGGAACGACAGGCTCGCGACGATCTGACCACGCGCTACGACGCGCTGTGCGCCCACTACGGCATGCAGCCCACGCGCAACAACCGCGGCGTCGCCCACGAGAACGGTGCAATCGAGAGTCCTCACGGCCATCTCAAGGCCGCCATCCGCGACGCCGTGCTGCTGCGCGGCAGCAGCGACTTTGTCGACCTGCCGGCCTATCGCCGCTTCATCGACGAGATCGTCAGTCGCCATAACGCGCGCAACGGCAAGCGTATCGATGCCGAGCGCATGACGCTGCAGCCGTTGCCTTCCACTCGAACCTGCGACTACGAGGAGACACTCGTGTATGTGACCTCGGCCGGGGGATTCACCCTGCGCAAGGTGTTCTACACCGTCCCATCGCGGCTCATCGGCCATCGCCTGCGCGTGCGGCTGTACGACGACCGGCTGGAACTGCTGCTGGGCGCAACGCTGCTGATGACGCTTGAGCGTGGCCGCCCCGGCCCCAACGGCCGGCATGGCCACGTCGTCGACTACCGGCATGTCATTCACGCGTTGCGCCGCAAACCGATGGCCTTGCTCAACCTGGTCTATCGGGATCGTCTCTTCCCTCGCGAAGCCTATCGACTGACGTTCGATCGCCTCTGCGAGGAGCTCACACCACGCCAAGCCTGCAAGATCATGGTCGAGTTGCTGAGTTTGGCGCACGAGCGCACCTGCGAGGCCCAGCTCGCCGACGTGCTGATCCAAGACCTGTCCGAGCGAAGACTGCCAGATCTGAAGGCCCTATGGGCCCGCTTCACCCCCGATCCGGCTCGCCTGCCGCAGGTGTGCGTGCAACTGGCCTCGCTGAACGATTACGAGGCCTTGGTCAACCTCGACATGAAGGCGCAAGTATGAGCGACGAATTCGACTCGACGCGCCTGACGCTGCTGCTCAACGAACTGCGGCTGCCCGCGCTCAAGCAGATGTGGCCGACCTTCGCCGAGCGCTCCGACAAGGAGGGCTGGCCCGCGGCTCGGCTGCTCATGGCACTGGCCGAGCACGAACTCGCCGAGCGCGATCGACGCCGCATCGAGCGTCACCTCGCCGAGGCCAAGCTCCTGCCCGGCAAGACCTTGGAGAACTTCGACTTCGACGCGGTGCCGATGGTGTCCAAGGCGCAGGTCTCGGCGCTTTGCGCCGGCGACACGTGGCTTCGCAACGGCGCCAACCTGATCCTCATGGGGCCACCTGGCGGCGGCAAGAGCCACTTGTCGTCCGCCATCGGCCTGGCGCTGCTCGAGAAGGGCTGGCGCGTGCTGTTCGCCCGCACCTCCGACCTCGTGCAGCGACTGCAAGTTGCTCGTCGCGAGCTCTCACTGGAAGCGGCGATCAATCGCCTCGATCACTTCCACCTGGTCGTGCTCGATGACTTCGCCTACGTCACCAAGGACCAGGCCGAGACCTCCGTTCTCTTCGAGTTGATCAGCGCTCGCTACGAGCGCCGCTCCCTGCTCATCACCGCCAACCAGCCCTTCGGCGAATGGAACAAGGTCTTCCCGGATCCAGCCATGACCTTGGCCGCCGTCGATCGTCTCGTGCACCACTCGACGATCTTCGAGCTCAACGTCGAGAGCTACCGCAGGCGCACTGCCATGCAGCGCAAGCAGCACGGGCCAGGACGCCCCGCAAGCTTCGCCACCCCGAGGAATGTTGGCGTTCCAACCCCCCGCGACAATCAACCTGCCTCCTGACCCTTGCCAGCGTCAATCAACGCCGGCATCATCCCCACGCCGCGACAATTCTTCTCATCTTGTTTGTCGCGCGCCTATCACCCAGATCGTCGCGCCATATGGGCAGGTCCTGGTGCATGACGTACTGCGCCCAGAGATAGCGGCTATGGCCGAGCACCATCGCAAACAGCCACACCTTGCGCGAGACGCGCTCGCCGGCGAACTCGACCCTGAACTCGGCGAAGTCGACCTGTGCCTGGTGGCCCGCCGGCGTCTCGAAGCGTACCTCGAAGGTCGGTGCCGGCGGAGGGCGCACCTCGCGCAGGAAGTCGTTCAGCATCGTCTTGCCGCCGATATAGCCCAGTTCACGGATCTCGCGCAGCAACCGCGCTCCAGTGAGTTCGGGCCATGCGGCAATGCGCTCGCGCACGTAGCTCTCGAACGGCTGGATCACCGTCAAACGCGGTTCGCGCGGCTTGTACGTGGGCACCGCCAGCCCCTGGTGGATGTACTTGCGCACGGTCTTGCGGTCATGGCCCGTGCGCTCGGCGATCGCCGAGACCGACAGGCCCTGCCTGTGCAACTCCAGAATCATCATGAGTTCCTTCAGATTGACCACCTGGCCCTCCCGCGACGTGTATGGATCGCGTCATGGTGGGCCAGGCGCGAAGCGCAGGCGGGCCTCGGCCCGCCTGCGCTTCAACTCTCAAACTGGGGAATATTCAAACGGCCAAATGGGGGTGCGGATAAAAACTTGGACTGGTTTTATGCCGCAAGTCCAAGGCTCACCCGGTATTCGATGGGGCTGAGAGAGCCAAGGGAGATCTTGATCCG
>LNAP01000433.1_pt1 | contig 47055 bp, 39 predicted proteins | sample 602601 | NCBI WGS metagenome assembly LNAP01 (sample SAMN02440304, study PRJNA202911) | soil metagenome | biome: Subtropical and temperate rainforests or woodlands; isolation source: soil samples (1 kg each in a 20% v/v slurry with milli Q water) were... ...
ATGTCGTAATGCAGTTGCGTCCCTTCAACCCAGAAAAAGCTATAAGCCAGAAAAGACACCAGCGGGATGAGGATGAACAATATGGGCAGGCCATAGGCCGCGACGCTCAGCAGCCATTGCCAGCCAGCCATCCGGCTTGTCGTCATCGGCAATCCGGCGACCCGCGTTTTCATACCGGTACCAGCCGGCTATCGGCGGCACGCCAGCCGATAGCCACCTCTTCGCCGAGCGTGACGATCGTTCCATCGGCGCGGCTCGGCAGTTTCAATCGAATTTCCGTCGCCGCGCTCTCAGCGCCCAGCGCCACGCGCAGGACAGTCGACGCGCCGGCGAAATCGATGGCGGCAATCCGCCCGGCTAGTTTGTTCTCGCAATCGGGCAGCAGGTCCGGATGCTGCGCAAGATGGATCGATTCGGGCCGGATGACGGCATAAGCCGGCACACCGACTGGCGATGTCTCAACCTCGGGCTGACCCTCTACGGTACAAAGCAAGGTGCCGAGCACGGTATCGATCCGGCGCTCCCCATCGATGGCGACACCGAGGCGGCCGTGGATGAGATTGTTATCGCCAAAGAAACGCGCGACGAATTCCGTGCGCGGCCTGTAATACACATCCAGCGGCGAACCGAGCTGCTGAATCCGCCCGTCATTCATCACACAGATGCGGTCCGCCATGGCGATCGCCTCTTCCTGGTCATGCGTGACAAACAGGAAGGTCGTCTTGATCTCGCGCTGTATGCCCTTCAGGAAATGCTGCATCTGCTTGCGCAGCTCGACATCCAAAGCGGCGAGCGGTTCGTCCAGCAGAATCAGGCGCGGCTGGCAGATAATGGCACGTGCCAGGGCGACGCGCTGCTTCTGGCCGCCGGATAGCTGGGCCGGGTAACGATCAGCCAATTGTCCCAGATGGACGAGATCCAGCGCATCGGCGACGCGGCGTCTGATTTCCCGGCGCTCGGTTCCGCGGATCTTCAAGCCATAGCCGACATTGTCGGCAACGCTCATATGGGGGAAAAGCGCGTAATCCTGGAACACCGTGTTGAACGGGCGGCGGTTGATCGGCAAGGCAGAGATGTCCTTGCCGTCGAGCAGGATTTCGCCGTGACTGGGACTGGTGAAGCCGCCGATCATGCGCAGGATCGTCGTCTTGCCGGAGCCGGAAGGACCCAGAATGGTGATGAACTCGCCATCTTCGACGGCAAGGTGAACATCCTCCAGCACACGGGTCGGGCCAAAGGATTTCGCGACGCCCTTGAGCTCGAGCAGAATACGCGGATCGGTCATGATACTCGGATAAAAATGCGGCCCGATTGACCCACAAGGAGTCAACCGGGCCAGGACGGATAACTTATTGCGCGGCCTTGATCTCGTTCCAGAGATCGCTTCGCTTCTGCGGATCTTCGACCAGCTGGAGATAGACCAGCTTGTCATTGGCGCCGGCACTCGGCGCCGGGGCCACGGTATTGCCAAAGCCGGTCCGCTCGGAAAGCTGTTCGCCGATCTTCTTCTCCAGCACGAAATTGACCCATTTTTCGGCCAATTCCTTATCCTGGACGCCGCTGGTCATGGCCCAGGTGTCAAGCCAGGCCAAGGCACCCTCCTTGGCGTTGATATAGCCGACATGCGCGCCGGCATCCTTCATCGCCTTCATCTGCTGCTGGCCGTAATTGGCCCAGATCAGCGCGACGTCGTTGTTCTGATAGATCTGCAGGGCTTCATCGGCTGTCGTATAGAAGCTGAGCACGTTCTTCTTCAGCGCGATCAGCTTCGTCTTGATCTGGTCCATCTGTTCCGGTGTCAGATGGAAGGGGTCCTGGATCCCCAGCGTCAGCGCCGTGAAGGAGAAATTGTGCTCGCCATTGTCATACGCGAGAACCTTGCCCTTGTATTTGGGATCCCACAGCACCTCCATGGAGGTCGGCGCCGGCTTCACCTTATCGGTATCGTAAATCAAGCCGATGGAGTCGAAACAGAAGGGAATGGAATAGACCTTGCCGTCCCGCATCACGCCGCTGACCTTGGTGAGATCCTGGAAGCGGGGCAATGTCTTCTTCTGGTTGGGAAGCTTGGACAGGTCGAAAGGCGTGGTCAGGCCTGAATCGATATAACGCTGCAACTGCGCCGTATTGACCGCAAAGAGATCGAAATCCTTTCCCTCACTGCCCTTGATCTTCGCCCAGATCTCATCGTCAGTGCCGATAAAGACGACTTTGACATCGGCGCCGGTCTGCTTCTCGAACTCCTTGACCCAATCGTCATCGGCATAACCCTGCCAGGCCAGAATACGCAATTCCTTCGCCTCTGCCGGGCTGCTCGCCACGACAGCCATGACGGATGCCACCATGGCCAGCACCGGCAGTGCCCGTTTTGTGATTTCCTTGAACATCGTGCCCTTCCTCCCTTCGGCTATTATTGATGCTCGATTTGCTCAGTCAGCCTCGCCCCAGCGATTGCCTCAGAGCGGCGAAACCGTCACCAACCCCTCATCCGGGGCAAGTACCATGCGATTCCGCAGCGCCTTGCCGAATTCCGGCGCCTCGATCTCGAATTGATCCCCCGGCATCGTCTTCACGCCGGCAGCATAGCTCAAAACAGCCGCGCCGAAGAAGTAGGCATGCAAATCGCCGGGGCGGCGGAACATATCGTAGCGAAAATGATAATGCTCCAGATTGGCGATCGAATGTGACATGTTGCTTTCGCCCGACAGCACCTCTTCTTCCCAGATGACCTTGCCGTCGCGAACGATACGTGACTTGCCGCGGATATCCTGCGGCAGGTCGCCCAGCAGCAGTTCCGGTCCGATCGAACAGGCCCGCAATTTCGAATGCTGTGTATAGAGATAGTTCTGCGCTTCCGTCACATGATCGGAAAACTCGTTACCGAGAGCGAAGCCGATCCGCCGTGGCCGGCCCTGTTTGTCGACGATATAGAGGCCGACAATCTCGGCTTCCTCGGCACCCGCCAAAGCGAAGGCCGGCAGCGGCAGCGGCGCACCAGGCGCGACGACGCAGGTGCCGACACCCTTATAGAACCATTCCGGCTGCACGCCGATCTTTCCGGCATCCGGTTTACCCTCGGTGATGCCCATGCGGAAGATCTTCATGGAATCCGATTCGGGCGCGGTATTGCCGTGGGTTTCCACGTGCATCTTGTTGCGGGCATCGGCGCTGCCGAGATGGGTCAGGCCGGTACCGGTGATCCAGAAGCGGGCCGGCTCGGGATGGTCCAAGGGCGCCAGGATCTGGCCGTCTTGCAACAAGGCGCTGTAATCGACACGGCGATCCTCCAGCGATTCCTGCACCAGCCGTGCCAGGCTGATTCCCCGATCGATCGCCGCCATCGCCAGGTCGTAAGTCGTTGCGAAACCCTTGAGCGGCTGCGCATGGTCGCCATCCTGCGTGACCAGGCCGACGTGACGGCTGCCGTCTTTATCGCGATATTGAATGAGGCGCATTTCAGACTCTCCCGTCAATCATTTCAGACCCAGCCACCATCGACGATGAAATTCTGGGACGTGCACATGCGGCTGTCGTCGGCGGCCAGGAACAGCGCCATGCGGGCGATATCGGCCGGATAGAGGCGATCGCGCAGGCATTGCCGCTCGTCAATCTGCCGTTCGCCCTGCGGTGTCAGCCAAAGCTTCATCTGCCGTTCGGTCATGACCCAGCCAGGCAGCAAGCAATTGACCCGGATCTTTTCCGGCCCGAATTCGCGCGCCAAGGCGCGCGTCATCCCCGTTACTGCCGCTTTGGCCGTCACATAGGCCGGGCAATCCGCATCGCCCACCATCCAGGTGATGGAACCGAAATTGACGATCGAGCCGCCGCCGGCCTCGCGCATCTGGTCGCGCACCGCCTGGGCCGCAAAGAACTGATGCCGCAGATTGACCGCCATGCGGTCGTCCCAGTAATCGACCGTGACATCCTTGGTCCAATGCCGGTCGTCATTGCCGGCATTGTTGCACAGGACCCGGATCGGGCCGTGCCGGTCGCGGGCCGTTGCAATCGCCGCGCGCAGGGCTTCGACATTGCGCAAATCGCAGTGGATGAAATCCGGCGCCGGATGGCCGCGCGCCGAGATCTTCTGAACCAGAGCTTGCGACGGCGCCTCGGCGATATCGACGAAGGTCACCTTGGCGCCCTGCGCGCAGAAATGCTCGACCAGCCCTTCACCGATGCCGCTGCCGCCGCCGCTGATGAAGACCGCCCTGCCCTCAAGGCTCGGATAACGGGCCGGTTGTTCGATGCTACCTTGCATGGAGAAACCTCAATGTGACTGGCGCGGCACACCGGCGCCACGCTTGCCGAGCAGGAAATCGAAATCGCAGCCGCGATCCGCCTGCATCACATGCTCGACATAAAGCCGTTCGTAACCGCTGGTCAAAGCGGAGTTGGATGCGGTCCAATCACGCTTGCGCTCCACCAGCACATGATCGGGAACCTCGAGATGCAGGCACCGATTCGCCACATCGAGCTCGATCATGTCGCCATCCTGTACCAGCGCCAGCGTCCCGCCGACTGCCGCTTCAGGTGCTGCATGCAGGACAACGGTGCCATAGGCGGTGCCGCTCATGCGGGCATCGGAGATCCGCACCATGTCGCTGACGCCCTTCTTCAGCAGCTTGGCCGGCAGCGGCATGTTGCCGACCTCCGCCATACCGGGATAGCCCTTGGGGCCGCAATTCTTCAGCACCATCACCGAGGTTTCGTCGATCTCCAGCATCGGATCGTCGATGCGCGCGTGATAATGCTCGATATTCTCGAACACCACGGCGCGACCGCGATGCTGCATCAAGGCCGGCGTCGCTGCGGACGGCTTGATGACCGCGCCATTCGGCACCAGATTGCCGCGCAGGACGGCGATTCCGCCCTGATCGGTCAAGGGATTGTCGAGGCTTCGGATGACCTCGCTATTGTAATTGGGCGCGTCCCGGCAGATCTCGCCGATCGTCTGGCCAGCGACGCTCAGCGCATCCAGATGCAGGCGTCCGGTTTCCGCCAGGACGCGCATCACGGCACTCAAACCGCCCGCGTAATAGAAATCCTCCATCAGGAACCGGCCTGACGGCATCAGATCGACGATGGTGGGGACATCGCGGCCGAGACGATCCCAGTCATCCAGAGTCAGATCGACTCCCAGCCGGCCGGCGATCGCGATCAGATGGATGACGGCATTGGTGGAACCGCCGATGGCACCATTGACGCGGATTGCATTCTCGAAGGCCGCGCGGGTCAGGATCTGCGACATGCGGATATCGTCGTTGACCAGCTCGACAATGCGCCGGCCCGCCATATGGGCCAGCACGTTGCGCCGGGCATCGACCGCAGGAATCGCTGCATTGTCGGGCAGGCCGATGCCCAAGGCTTCCACCATACTGGCCATGGTCGAGGCCGTTCCCATCGTCATGCAGCTGCCGGCTGAGCGGCTTTGTCCCTGTTCGGCGGCAATGAAATCGGCCAAGGACATGCGGCCGGCTTTCACATCCTCATAGAAGCGCCAGACATGCGTGCCCGAGCCGATCTGCTGGCCACGGAAATTGCCGTTCAGCATGGGACCGCCGGACACCGTGATGGTCGGCAGGTCGCAGCTGGCCGCACCCATCATCAAAGCCGGCGTGGTCTTGTCGCAGCCGACCAGCAGAATGACGCCGTCGATCGGATTGGCGCGGATCGATTCCTCGACATCCATGCTGGCGAGATTGCGGAACAGCATCGCCGTCGGCCGGAGATTGGATTCGCCCAGCGACATGACCGGGAATTCCAGAGGGAGCCCGCCCGCCTCATAGACACCGCGCTTCACATGGTCGGCGAGACCGCGCAGATGGGCATTGCAGGGCGTCAGTTCGGACCAGGTGTTGCAGATGCCGATGACCGGCCGGCCGTCGAAAAGATGCGCCGGCAGCCCCTGATTCTTCATCCAGCTGCGATGCATGAAGGCGTTCTTGCCTTCGCCACCGAACCATGCGCTGGAGCGCAGCTTGCGCTTCTGGTCGCTCACCTGATGAACCCCTTACTAGTTTGGTATAGCCAAACACTGTTTTGTATAGCTATATTACTTCCAGACTTTTATCTTGGAGTCAATTGCATCGGCTAAGATGCGCCTCGAGAGGGGGCGCAATCGCCACCGGCTGAGGCAGGCGACAGCAATGACAAACCGGATTGGGGACATGGCAGAGATCTCGACAGCAAGCCGAGGGACGAAACGGAAGAGCGCAGCGGCAGGCACAGGCGCAGGCGATGAGCGTTATCGTGTACAAAGCGTCGGCAGGGCACTGGACTTGCTGGAACTGATCGCCGATCAAGGCCGCGACGGCGCACGCCTGACCGATGTCGCCCGGGACCTGTCGCTGTCGAAGGCAGCGGCCTATGCCATTCTGCAGACCTTGCTGGCACGTGGTTTCATCGTCGATTTCGGCGAAGGCAGCAGCCGCCGCTATCGTCTGGGGATGATGCTGGCGCGCCTCGGCGACCTCGCGATCGCCAATACGACGCTGGCCGACATCGCCTTGCCGGAATTGCGACAGCTGACGAGTGAGCTCGCCATGACCTCCCGCGTCGCCATTCTTGATGACGGTTATGCCGTGGTCATCGGCCGCGTCGACGCACCGGGCGCCATTCGCTTCGATTCAGCTTTGGGACGACGCGAATTGCCGCATTGCTCCGCGGTCGGCAAAGCCATGCTGGCCGCCATGCCCCGGGAAGAAGCCGAGGCAATTCTCAGCAGTCTCGAGCTGCCGCGGCGGACACCCCATACCGTGACCAAGGTTTCCGATCTGATGCGCCAGCTCGAGCGCTGCACCGAGCTCGGCTATGCCGTCGATGACGAGGAAGACACCGAAGGGATTGCCTGTATCGGTGCCTGCATTTTCGACCATACCGGAACGCCCGTCGGTGCCGTCAGCGTGACCAGCCTGAAGCAGCGCGACTGGGCGCTGCGCAAGGACGAGATTGCCGCACGCGTGATGCAAAGTGCCGCCCGCATCACCAAGCTGCTGAGCGGGACGGCGCAACAGGCCGACAGCTGACCATGGTGAGCATCGCTTCCGGCACTGAGACCGTCGATATCAGCCATGATCGCCTCTCCCTGACACTCGTCCCCGGCATCGGCGGTGCCATTGCGGCGTTTCGGCGCCGGATGGAAGATGGCAGCGTCATCGATTTGCTGCGACCGATGGATGCCGCGTCGCTCGCCAAGGGTGACGTCCTTGGCGCAAGTTGTTTTCCCCTGACCCCGTTTTCCAATCGCCTGAGGGCCGGGCATTGCCATTTCGGCCATCACGACATCACCCTGCCCCTGAACAGCGACGGACCGCATGTCGAACATGGGCATGGCTGGCAGCGTCCCTGGGAGCTGGTGGCCCGTAGCACCGATACGGCGACCCTGGTCTACCGGCATCAACCGGATGCCTGGCCTTTCGCCTATGAAATGCGTCAGACATTCGCGCTGCTGACGGACCATTTGAGCGTGACGATCGAAACCGTCAATCTGGCGGCGGAGCCGATGCCCTATGGCTTCGGCCTGCATCCCTATTTTCCCCGCACGGCGAATTGCGATCTGCGCGCTAAAGTCGGCGGCTTCTGGGAAACCGATGGCGAGGTCATGCCGACCAAGCTCGTCCCGGTGCCGGCCCACAGCGATCTCAACCGCACGATCCGCGTCGATGACCACGAACTGGACAATGCCTTCACTGATTGGAACGGCGCGGCGATCATCACCTGGCCGGAAAATGGCGTGCGTCTATACCTCACCGCCTCGGCACCGTTGCGGTTTCTGGTTGTCTATATTCCGCAGGGTGAAGATCACTTCTGCGTCGAGCCGGTCAGCAATTGCACCGATGCCTTTAATCTCGCTAACGAACGCAACGATACCGGCATGCGGATTCTGCCGCCGGGCGGCAAGATGAAGGCCGAGATCGGCTTCAAGATCGATGTGATCCGGACCACCTAGGGAACGAGGATGCTCGCGCCGATCGTCTCCCGGCTTTCCAGTGCGCGATGCGCCTCGGGCGCATTGACCAATGGCAGGCGTGCCGAAATGGTCGGCTGCAGGACCTGCTGGCGATAGGCAGCGAAGACCAGTGCCGATAGCGATCGGACATCTTCCGGCGTGCCGCAATAGTCGCCAAAAGCCGGGCGCGACAGGGTAAGCGATTTCTGCGCCAGCGCATTCACGTCGACCGGCGGTATCGGCCCGGAAGCCTGACCGTAGCTGATCAGATGACCGCAAGGCGCCAGGGCTTCGCAGGAGGCGAGAAAGGTGTCGCGGCCGACCGCATCGAAGACAATGTCGCAACCGCGCCCACTGGTGATCTCCCGCACCGCCGTCACGAAATCCGCCTCGCGATAGAGGATCGGATAGGCACAGCCGTTTTCCCGGGCGAAACGGGCCTTTTCGGTCGAGCCGACCGTACCGATCACCGTTGCTCCCAGCGCCTGCGCCCATTGGCAGAGGAACTGTCCGACACCGCCGGCCGCGGCATGCACCAGGACCGTCTGGCCAGCCGTCAACCGGCCGATGCGATGCAGCAGAAAGGCAGCCGTCATGCCCTTCAGCATCAAGGCGGCGGCGATCTCATCCGCGATATCTTCCGGCAGCGGGACCACCAGATCGGCCTTGATGCAGCGTATCTCGGCATAGGCGCCGGGCGGGGCACAGGCATAGGCGACCCGGTCACCCGGCAGCAGGTGATGAATGCCGGGTCCGACATCAAGCACCGTTCCCGCCGCCTCCATGCCGATGACACCGCCAGGCTCCACCATCGGAAAGAAGCCGGTGCGGCAATAGACATCGATGAAATTGACGCCGATCGCGCTATGGCTGACGCGAATCTCGCCGGCTTGCGGCGGTGGAACGGCAACGTTACGGCGATGCAGAACCTCCGGCCCGCCATGGCGATCCAGCACCATCGCCTGGGATGTCATCGTCCCGCCGACGGCAACAGGGATCGCCGGGCGAGACCGATCGTTTGTCCGGCCCGAGGCAAAATATCTTTTGATCGCGTCGAAACCGGCAACATAGATACCCTCGCCGACCAGCTCCGCCAGAGCCGCCGCCTCCTGCGGCGGCGCATCGAAGCTGGACCGCCATTCCCAATAGGTCTGATTGCCATCGCTGATCGGACGCAATTGCAGGGTTGCGACATAACCGATCAACTGCAACGGTGCTTCGAGAATGCAATAGGTAATGGCGTGATCACGATCCGAGAGCCGCAGCAATTGCTCCCGCAAGATGCCGCCCTCGGTCAGGCGAAAGCGGCGGACGCAACCGATTTCATCAGACGCCCGGTCATTCTCGATCTCGCTTTCGGCTATGGCCGGATGCCAGAGATGATGGCTGTTGAAATCCCGCAAGATCCGCCAGACGGCCTCGATCGGGGCCGCAATGACAGTGCTGCGACGCACATTGATCATCGACGAATCCGGAACGACTTGACAGTCGGAAGTCTCTTCATCCCGGTCTCAGCGTCGCCCCGCTTGCGTCTTCAGGGCCGTGAGACCGCCCTGAAACACACCCTGGCCGATGGTCTGCACAAGTTCCTGCGCGCGTTGCGGGTCACAATCGAAATCGGCGGTCCATTCGGCGAAGGTACGGTTGCCGTCGGTGATCGGCGACAGCTTCAAGGTGGCGACGTAATTCACCACCCCCAAGGGCGATTCCAGGATGGCATAGGTACAGCTGTAATCGAAATCCGACAGACCCAGCAGCTGCTCGCGGATATTGCCGCCATCCTTCAGATTGAAATTTCGAATGCAGCCGATCTTGTCCGAGGGCAGATTGCCTTCGATATGGCTGTCCCGGATGGCGGGGTGCCAATTCGGCAAGCCATTGAAATCGCGAATGCGTGCCCAAACCTGATCGGCCGGCGTATCGATGATGCTGGATGCATAGGCGCGTGGCATAGTCGGTCTCCCTTTCAATCTTCATCCGTGGTTGGTGGCGCCCGTCGCGCCGTGACGACGTCTTCAAGGGCTTGCGTGAGACGGCCGACATCGCCGCCCTGGATTCCGATTTCTTTCAGCAGGCTGTCGACCAGAGGTGCCTGAGCGCGATAGCGCAGGGCACTGTTGACGATATTATCGGAAAAGCTGCCTTGTCCACCATCTCCGCGATTGCCGCCTCCACCGCCGCCAAGGCCATCGACCTGCAGGATCTTGATGCCCTCGATCTTCTCCAGCGGGCGGACGCTTTCGCGGATGATGCCTTCGAGCTTGTCGAGCAAATGCACGCGCAGTTTCGAAGCCTGCGATTCAGGCGTCAACATATTCTGCGCTTCATTGAGCAGGCGCGCGCCTTCGGCGTCGATCTCATAGCGGAGCTTGGCGGCGATGGCACGGATTTTCTCCGCGTCAGCCTCGCCTTCCGCCTGCAGCCGCCGGGCCGTCGCGCGATCTGCCGCCGCGGCCTTTTCAGCTTCCGCGCCCAGTCGGAGGCGAATACCGTCGCGCTCCGCCTCCTGTGCCGCGCCGATCAGATCGATCTGTTTGCGCCGCTCGGCAATTTCCGTCTCCCGAGCGGAGAAGACGCGCTCTTCCGCCGCCACGGCCTTGGCCCGTGCCAGTTCCGCCTCGGTCTGAGCCTCCGATTGTTTCTTGGAGGCTTCGGCGACGGCGATGGCGCGCAGCTGTTCCGCCAGTTCCAGCGATTTGCGGCGATCCACCTCCAGGCGCTGCAGATCCTTGTCGCGCAGTACGCGCTCCTCGTCCATGGCACGCTCGCTGGAAATCTGCGCCCGCTCGACCTCCAAACGGGCGGCGATTTCCGCCTGTTCCGCTTCCTGTTGGCGGCGAGCCCGTTCGCGCGCCAGATCGGCCCGCTGTGTGGCTCGCTGCACTTCGACCTCGCGTTCATGCACCAGACGGGCATTCTCGCTCTCCTGATCGATCACCAGGGACAGCTTCTCGGTTTCCAGATTCTTGTTACGGATCTGAATGAGCGTGTCCTGTTCGATATCGTTGCGGATCTTCTTCCGGCGCTCGATCTCTTCGGTGAGCCGCGTCAGGCCTTCGGCATCGAACGCATTCGACGGATTGAAGAATTCCATATTGGTCTGATCGAGACCGGTCAGCGAAACGGTTTCCAGCTCCAAGCCGTTCTTCAGCAGGTCCTCGGCCACGGCCTGGCGCACGCGCTTCACATATTCGCCCCGCTTTTCATGCATCTCGTCCATGGTCATTTCCGCGGCGACGGAACGCAGCGCATCGACGAACTTGCCTTCGATCAGTTCGCGCAAGGCTTCCGGCTGCATGGTGCGGCGACCCAGGGTCTGCGCGGCATTGGCGATCGCATCGGGCGAGGGCTGCACCCGGACATAGAATTCCGCCACCACATCGACCCGCATGCGGTTTCGCGTGATGAGCGCCGTCTCCCGACCGCGGCGCACTTCCAGCCGCAAGGTGTTCATATTGACCGGGATCACCTCATGCACGATCGGCAGCACGAAGGCACCGCCATTCTGGACGATCTTCTGGCCGCCGAGCCCGGTCCGCACGAAGGCCGTCTCCTTGGCCGACCGGCGATAGAACCAGTTCATCAAGTAAATACCGATGGCGATGACGATCGCCAGAATGATGAGAACGACAATAAGCGTTCCAAAAGCGCTGCCAGACATGGTGTTCCTCCCCTTGCGCGGCCGCTCTCCGCCGACCGACGCATCGTTCCGTCATTTAGTGTCGACTGATCTTCTTGAAGTTACGGGTCTGCTCGGTCAGCGCGGTCTCCGTCGGCAAGCGCTCCATGCTGGAGGCGCCGTAGAAACCGTGACAGCTCGGGCAATTCTTCAGCATGAAGGTGGCATCCTCCGGCATCGAGATCGGTCCGCCATGGCACAGGACGATGATATCCTTGCGAACCTTCAGCGCCGCCTCAGCCCAGGCATTCACCTGCGGCACGCAATCCTGCAATGTCAGCGCCGTTTCCGCACCGATCGAACCGCCGGTGGTGAGACCCAGATGACAGACGATGATATCGGCGCCGGCCTTGGCCATGGCCTGCGCATCGTTTTCGCAGAAGACATAGGGTGTCGTCAGGAGATCGAGCGCATGGGCCTGGCGGATCATATCGACCTCCAGGCCATAGCTCATGCCGGTTTCCTCGAGATTGGCGCGAAAGGTGCCGTCGATCAGGCCCACCGTCGGGAAATTCTGCACGCCCGAAAAGCCGAGTTCCGCCAGCTGCCGCAGGAAATGATCCATGATGCAGAAGGGGTCCGTGCCGTTGACGCCGGCCAGAACGGGCGTTTTCTTGACCACCGGCAGCACTTCGCGTGCCATCTCGATGACGATCTCATTGGCATTGCCATAGGCCAGTAATCCGGCCAGCGACCCCCGTCCCGCCATGCGATAGCGGCCGGAATTGTAGATGACGATGAGATCGATGCCGCCGGCTTCCTCGCATTTGGCCGAAAGGCCGGTCCCGGCGCCGCCGCCGACGATCGGTTCGCCACGAGCGATCATGCCGCGGAATTTTTCGAGCAGGTCCTTGCGGGCAATCCTGGGCATGGTCCTATATCCTCGTCATCTCTTGCCGGCATCGATCAGGCCGAGGAACTGATCCACCAGAGCCTGGGCGAAAGCCGGATCATTGATATTGAAAGGCAGACGCGTGATGCGCCGACGCGCCGTCTGCTTGACCGTTTGTTCCAGCGCCTTGAACAAGGCCGCATCCGCCGCCGGATCATGGAACGGCTTGCCGGGCTGATCGAGCAGCGAGACACCGCCTTCCGGCAGCAGCAGCCGAACCGAGCCCTCCATACGATTGAGCTTTTCCCCGATCCAGCGCCCCATGCGGTCATTCTCTTCCGGCGTGGTCCGCATCAGTGTCACCTGCGGATTGTGCTGATAGAGATTGCGGCCGCGATAGGGTGCCGGCACCGTGTCGATCGGGCCGAAATTCACCATGTCGAGCGCGCCGACCGAAGCGACATAGGGGATTTGCGAGCGGATGATGGCCTCGAACCGATCCTCGCCGGCACTGAAGACACCGCCCATCAGGTGATCACAGACCTCGGTGGTGGTCGCATCGATGACACCGGCGAGCAGGCCTGACTCGGCCAGCTTTTCCATCGACTGGCCGCCGGTGCCGGTGGCATGGAAGACCAGGCAGTCGAAGCGCTCTTCCAGGCTTTTGGTCATCGCCTGCACGCAGGGTGTGGTCACCCCGAACATGGTGAGGCCGATCGCCGGCTTCGTCACCTGGCTCGTCTTGTTGTGATGGGTGATCATCCCGGCCAAAGCATGGGCCGCATTGGACAGGACCTGTTCGGAGATGCGATTGATACCCTGCACATCGGTCACCGAATACATCATGCAGATATCAGCGGGACCGACATAGCTGCGGACATCGCCGGAAGCGACCGTCGAGACCATCACTTTCGGCACGCCGACCGCCAGGCTTTGCATCGCCGGCGTCGCCAAAGCAGTACCGCCCGACCCGCCGGCCGAGATCACGCCGCCGAGATCGCGCCGCGTGGCGATGAAGCGTCTGAAGGCCTCGGCCATCGCCGATACCGACTGGCCGCGATCATGGGTGAAGACGGCGGCGGAACCCTTGGGATGGAAACGCGCCACTTCCTGCGGCCCGATCGCGGCGACGGAAATCTGCCGGCTGGTCGAGAGATCGACAGTGATCACCCGAAGGCCGAGCTTTTCCAGGCATCTTTTGATGAAATCCAGTTCCCGGCCCTTGGTATCGAATGTGCCGACGACATAAGCGGCCCGCTCGACCAGTTGCGCCACCGGCAGCTCCGCCTGAGCAGCTTGCGGCAGCGTTGCGGAGTCTTCCCGCGCAGTTGCCGATATGACGGCTTGCGGCGTACCGGTCGACCAGCGTGTCGGCAAGTGATCGGCGCGATAAGCGGTGACCTGCAGCGGTTCGATCGCCGCTGCACCGCCGTCATCATCGCTCTGGCGGCGGACCTGATAGACCACCGTCTGTTCGATTTCCGTTGCTTGGCCGGCCATATCGCTCGGGCTCGACGCCTGCGCGTCATCGTCATGCACATGCACGCCCAGCAGACGCTGCTGCAGCGCATGATCATTGGCCAGCTCCGCCGCCGGCATTTCCCGCGCGATCCGGCCGTTCAGCATGATGGCGACGCGATCGGCGACGGTGACGGCAACGCCCAGATTCTGCTCGATCAGCAGGACCGAGATCTCACCCTCTTCGCCCAGGCGCCGCAGCATATTGGCGACCTGTTCGACGATGACGGGCGCCAACCCTTCCGTCGGCTCATCCATCACCAGCAGACGCGGATTGGCCAGCAAAGCCCGGCCGATCGCCAGCATCTGCTGTTCGCCGCCGGAAAGCTGCGCACCACCATTGCGCCGCCGCTCCGCCAGGCGTGGAAAGGTTTCGTAGATCCGCTCGACCGTCCAGGAACCGCCGCTCTGGCGGCTTGCCAGGCGCAGATGCTCATCGACCGAGAGCGAGGGCCAAACGCGGCGGCCCTGCGGCACATAGCCGATGCCGAGATTGACGATGGCGTTGGAACTGCGGCCGATCAGCTCCTGGCCACGGCTGCGGATGCTGCCGCGCGCCGCCGGCACCAGCCCCATGATCGTGTTGCAAAGGGTGGTCTTCCCCATGCCGTTGCGCCCGACCACGCCGAGGACGCCGCGGCCTAACCGTAGCGAAACGCCTTGCAACGCGTGGGCATGGCCGTAATAGACATGCAAATCTTCGATCGCCAGGACCGGCGCGTCGCTGCTCGCGGTACCCGATATCTGTGCCGTCTCAGCCATGCCGGCCCCCGAGATAGATACGGCGCACATCCGGATCGTCCTGGATCTCGGCCGGCGTGCCATGCTTGAAGATGGCGCCGTTATGCATAACGGTCACATGATCGACGACGCGCAGGGCGACATCGAGATCGTGCTCGATGATGATGAAGCCGATATGACGGGGCAGCGATATCAGCAGCTGCACCAGCTCGCGCCTTTCGGCCGGCGAGAGGCCGGCGGCCGGCTCGTCGAACAGGATGAAGCGCGGCGCGCCGGCCAGCGCGATGCCGATCTCCAACTGCCGCTGCTGGCCATGCGACAGATCGTTGACCAGCGTTTCCATCAGATGATCGAGACGGACCGCATGGGCAAGTTCACGCGCGCTTTCCAAGGCGGCATCATCCGTTTTCGGGCGCAGCAGGCTGAAACGGCCGCGCGAGACGCCACGCGCCGCCAGATAGAGCGTGTCGAGCACGCTGAGACCGCGAAACAGCATGAAGGTCTGATAGGTCCGGCGCAGGCCGCGACGGATCCGGTCATAAGGCGGCAGTGCCGTGACATCCTCGCCGAAGAAGCGGATGCAGCCCTTGGTCGGCGGAAAGTCACCGGTGATGGCGTTGAACAAGGTGGTCTTGCCCGCGCCATTGGCGCCGAGAATCCCCCGCCTTTCGCCCGCTTCCACCCTCAGATCGACATTGCTGAGCGCGGCGAGGGCGCCGAACGTCCGGCTCACGCCCTCGAGAACGAGGGCGTGAGCGGAACCCGCACGCGAGAGACGGAGACTCTCAGTCATCCTTCGAGTAATCCTTGGTGCTTAGGGACATTGCGGATTATCGCGGCCGACCGGGCCCAGCTTGAGGAACTCATCTTCCGGCATGCCCAGAGTCTGGTCCACGTTTTTCACCACCTTCACCACTTTGTTATAGAGGTGACCGTCATCGGCCTTGGCGACTTCCGTCAGAAAGATATCGGCGACGCCGTTGCGATTCTTGTCCAGCTTCACCGGACCGGTCGGTGTCTCCACCGTCTGGGTTGCCAACACCTCGCGGAACTTGGCCTGGTTGTCACTGAGATCGCCCTTCACACTGTTGAGGGCCTGCAGCATCGCCAAGGTCTCGACATAATAGCCATGAGCGAATAAGGACGGAGAAGGGAAGCCGTCAGGATAGGCGGCCTTATAGTCCTTGATGAAGGCCGTCCATTTCGGATCGTCCCAGCTATCGGCAATTGGCCCGGCCGAGGGCGTGCCGACGATATAGTCGCGCTGTTTGCCCTGGGTGCCAAGCACGGTCTGGTCGACGGTGATCGACCCCCCCACCATCGGCTTGTCGCCGCCGGCCTGCTGATACTGGGTCAGGAAATTGACCGCATCGGCGCCGCCCAGCGCCACATAGACCGCATCGATGTCATCGGGAATCGAGGCCACGATGGTCGAATAGTCCTTGTTGCCGATCGGCACCCAGAACTTGTCCACGACATGGCCGCCGGCCTTGCAATAGCCCTCCATGAAACCCAGCACCAAAGTGTAGGGAAAGGAATAATCCTCGGCGATGGTAACGATCTTCTTGTAGCCCTTGGTCCCGTAGGTGTACTCGCCGAGACCGGCCTGCCATTGCGCACCATCGGTGGTATAGCGGAAGAAATTCGGCGCCGGATCGCGCAAGGTGGTGTCCTGCGCCGCCGAGGTGCCGTTGATGAAGGTCACCTGCGGCTGGGTCTTGGCATAGTTTTTCACCGCCAGGCCTTCATCGCCGGAGAGCGGGCCGATCAGGATCTGGACGCCATCCTGTTCCACCAGCTTGCGCGCCGCCTTGACGGCACTGTCGGGGCTGGCATCGGACGAGCCTTTTATCACTTCGATCTTCTTGCCGCCGGCGGTGTAATTGGCCTCCTTCAAGGCCAGTTCGGCACCACGCATGCCATCCTGACCCATCACGGTGAAGGCGCCTTCCAAGGTCGCCAGCAGACCCACCTTGATCGTATCGTCCGCCGCCGATGCCGCCTGCCCCAGGCTGCCGCCCACGAGCAAAGCGACGGCAACGGTCCCCACCATTGCATGCCGTCTTGTCAGTTCCCTCATGTTCCTCTCCTCCAGGATGCGGTCGCGGATCGTTGAGCGTCCGTCGCCGCGGTTGCGTTCTTCACGCGCAAGCTATGATTTACGCCAGCTATCCTCGCCCGCTGTCGTAGCCCGCCGCCTAGCGGCATCGCCGAGCTTCTGCCAGAGGCCCAACAGGCCATCCGGCGAGACCAGCACGATCAGCAGGAAAACCAGACCGATAATCGTGTTGAAGCGCTCCTGGCCCACCAGATCGATGGCGAAGTTCTGCAGCAGGACGAAGACCAGCGCGCCGATGAAGGGTCCGATCGGCCGGCGCAGGCCGCCGAGAACGGCGATCACCAGGATATTGATGGTCGGTCCGACATCGATCGTGCCGGGCGATACGCGGCCGTTGAGCCAGACCAGCGGGATGCCGCCCAGGGCCGCGATCAAGCCGGCCAGAGCATGCGCTGCGACGCGATGTGCGGTGACATGATAGCCCAGCGCATTCATCCGCCGCGGATTGTCGCGAATGGCCTGCAGGGCGATGCCGAAGGTCGAACGCGACAGATAGACCACCGCGATATAGCTCAGCACGGCAATGGCCAGGCACAGATAATAGAACGGCAGGGGTGCGCGCAGATCGATACCGAAAACGACCGGCGGGTGCAGCCCGGCAAAACCGCTGAAACCGTTGAAGATCGCGTAATTCTGCCGGGTGAAATAGAAGAAGGCGACACCGATCGCCAGCGTGATCATGATGGTATAGATGCCGCTGGTGCGCACCGAAATGAGGCCGATCAGCGTCGCCATGACGACGGCGAGCAGGATCGCCAGCGGCAAATAGACTTCCCAGGGCCAGTTCAGCCCGAGATTCTGGCCGTTCGTGCCGAAGATCGCCACCATATAGCCGGCGAAACCGGCGACCGTCATCTGCGACAGCGAGACCATGCCGCCATAGCCGGCCAGGAACATCAACGACAACGCGATGACACCGAGATAGAGCGTCTGGGCGCCGACCTGCACGATGAAGAACGGCGTCACCAGATGCGGATAGACCAGCAGCAGCAAGGCCAGGATCAGATAGGCCGGATTGATCGGCAGGGACCGCGCCGGCCGGTCCCAGCTTTTGGCGCCGATATCGGTCATGACGGGCGCCCCATCAGACCTTGCGGCCGGAACGCCAGGACTACGACCATGATGAGGAAGGTATAGACCACGCCATAGGTCGGCGAATAAGCCAACCCCAATTGCTCGGCGAGGCCGATCAAAGCGGCACCGATCGCGGCGCCGGTGACGCTGCCCATGCCGCCGACGATGACCACCACCAGCGAGGCCAGCAGATAGCGGGTATCCTCGCCCGGCGCGATCGATAAAGCCGTGCCGCCGACCACGCCGGCAAAACCGGCCAGACCGGCGCCGATCGCGAAGACCACGGCGAAGATCACCTGAACATTGATGCCGGTGGCCGCCAACATACCCCGGTCATCGACGCCGGCACGGATCATCATGCCGATGCGGGTCTTGTTGAGAAACAGCCAAAGGCCGATGCCGATCACGATGGCGGTGCCGAGCAGCACCAGCCGATAGGTCGGATAGACGCGTACGAAAGGCAGCGGCGTCGCGCCATAGAGCCATTCCGGCGGATCGAACTGATAGGTCTTGCCGCCCCAGACCGCCAGCATGAGATCGGCCAGCACGATCGAGATGCCGATGGTCACCAAAGTCTGGCGCAGATCCTGGCCCTGCATGTGGCGGAAAACCAGCAGCTGAAGCAACAAGCCGACCAATGCCATCGAGACAAAGCCGCCGGCCACGCCCAGGAACCACGATCCCGTCACCTGTGCCACGTCATAGCCGATATAGGCGCCCATCAGATAGAGCGAGCCATGCGCGAGATTGACATTGCGCATCAGGCCGAAGACCAGCGTGAAGCCGCTGGCGACCAGGAAATAGAGCGCGCCCAAGGTCAGACCATTCATGATGGACAGCACGAAGAGCTTCATGATCGGTCCGCTTGATTATCAATAATCTTGATCATGAAGGCGCTCAGACCGCGATCCGCAGATTCTGCCGCGACCCTTCCGGTGCCTTGTGGAACTGGCCGTCCTTCATGATCGCCAGCAGACGCTTGCGATCCTGCAAGACGCGGATATTCGCGGAGGGATCGCCATCGACCAGCAGCAGATCGGCCAGGAAGCCCTCCTTCACCAATCCCAGCTCGCCCGGCCGGCCCATGATCTCGCCACCCATGCGGGTCGCGGAAATGATCGCCTCCATCGGCGTGAAGCCCAGCAGATCGACGAAATATTCCAGGTCCTTGGCATTGGTCCCGTGCGGCGTCCAGGCAAAGCCGTAATCGCCGCCGGGCAGGATGCGGATGCCGCGCTTCTTCATCTTCTTCAGGCCCTCGATCGCCGCCGCCAATTCGCGGCGATACATGATGGCAAGGGGCGAATCCTTCTTGATGCCCCAGGGCTCGGCATGATCCGCCGTGCAGATCAGCCAGGCGAGGCCAGGCGCCACGAAATGCTTGTGCTTGTGCTGTTCCAGCAGATCGAGACCTTCATCATCGATGAAGGAGGCGTGATAGATGATCTCGATGCCGTGACGGATGCACATCTTCACCGATTCCGCCGAGCGCGCATGGGCGCAGATGCGCTTGCCGCGGCGATGCGCCTCTTCGGCGCACATCGCGACTTCCTCGTCCGACATTGGCGTTTCTTCCGCGCCGACGCCGGCGATTTCCTCGCCCGACAGATTGAGCTTCAGCAGATCGACGCCGTATTTGATGAATTGGCGCACCACGCGGCGCATCTCTTCCGGCCCGCTGACCAGGGCACCGAAACTCAATTCCGGATAATCGATATGCGGCGGCGAGGTATCGCCCAGCGCACCGACCGTGCCGATCTCCTGGCCATTCGCGAGGTAGCGCGGCCCTGGAATTTGCCCGGCATCGATGGCATTGCGAATGACGACATCCAGCCGTGGCTTTGCCGCGGCGGCACCCACGCACATCGTATAGCCGTGATCGAGCAAGGTCTTCGCCACCTGCGCCGAGAACAAGGTATGTTCTTCCGGCGGCATGCGCTGAATCGCATCCAGGCTGGGTTGGTCGTTCCAGCTGAAATGGCAATGCGCATCGCAGAGCCCCGGCATCAGCGTGGCACCGGCGCCGTCGATCACGGTCAATCCGTTGATCGGCATCGTGCGCGTGCCGCGTGCCACACGCTTGATGCGGTTCCCCTGAACCAATACTTCACCGAGGAACGGATATTCGCCGCTACCGTCGATGACGCGGACATTCGTAAAAAGAATGTTTCCCACGTGAGCCTCCCTTGTGCCGGGCGCCGTGACCCGGTGTTTCCGTGCCGATCTTTTTCGTCGGCTTCAGATGCGGCTGGTCAAAAACTCCTTCAGCGCGGCATTGCTCTCAGCCGGCTTTTCAATCGTTTGCCAATGGCCGCAACGGTTCAGCACCGTCAGCCGCGCCGTCGCAAGCCGCTCCGACATGAGCCGCGCCATGGAGACCGGGGCGACGACATCCTCATCGCCGGCCACCAGCAGGACCGGGCAATTGATACGGCTGAGATCGGCCGCCTCGGCCGCGGCCAAAGCCTCGCAATGGGCGGCATAACCCTCGCCACTCTGGCGCATCAGCAATTCGCGCACCAAGGCGATGGCAGTCAGATTGTTGGCCTTGGTCTCGTTCGAGGTCGCCGCGGCGGCGACCTGATCGGCGATCTCGGCCATCCCTTCTTCACGCGCCTTCGCGGCCCTTGCCTTCAGACCGGTCCTGGCCTGATCCGGTGGGCTCAGAATGGGGCCGAACAGCGCCAGGCTCCGCACCAGTTGCGGCTGCTGGACAGCCAGATGCTGGCAGACGATGGTACCCATGGAATGACCGACAAAATGCGCCTTTTGCATGCCCAGCGCCTGCAGGAGCCTGGCGATCTGGTCGGCCAGGCTGGCGATCGACAAGGTGCCGCCCAAGGGTGAGCGGGCGGCACCCGGCAGATCGGGACGCAGGCTGCGATAGCCATTGCCCAGCGCCCGTACCTGCGGCGTGAAGACATTGGACGAGCCGCCCAGGCCGTGCACATAGACGACGGCATCGCCGTTGCCGTCGACTTCAACCGCCATGCGTTCGGCAATCACCGTGCTCATGCTGTCTCCCGGGTCGTCACGAGGCCTGCCACTGGGCGACCGGATTTTCCAGGACGCCGATGCGATCGATCTCGACGCGCACCTTGTCGCCCGGCTGCAGGTATTTCGGCGGGTTGAAGCCGATACCCACACCGGCCGGCGTCCCGGTCGCGATGATATCGCCCGGCAGCAGCGTGATGCCGGCCGAGATGCTTTCGATCAAGGTCGGCACGTCGAAGATCAGATCCTTGGTATTGGCATCCTGGCGCAGCTCGTCATTGACCCAGCACCGCACATTGGTGTTCTTCAGGTCGAATTCGATACTGCTGACCAGCCAGGGTCCCATCGGGCAGAACGTGTCCTGCGACTTGCCGATCAGCCATTGCTTGTGCCGGCTTTGCAGGTCGCGGGCGGTCACGTCATTGACGATGGTATAGCCCCAGATATGGTGGAGGGCGTCGGCTTTGGCGATATGCCGGCCGGGACGACCGATCACCACAGCCAATTCAGCTTCATAATCGATCGCACTGCTGACGCGGGGGTCGATCTTGATGGCGCAGCCGGGGCCGATGACGCTTTCCGGCAATTTGGAAAAGATGATCGGCGCCGTCGGGACCGCATCCTTGGCCGGATTGGTGCTGCTGGAATCGAAGCCGCTGCGGGCGAATTCCTGGGCATGTTCGTGATAGTTCTTGCCGACGCAGAAAATATTGCGCCGCGGCCGCGGAATCGGGGCTTCCAGCTTGACGTCTTTCAGCGGGATCGGGTCGCCGATATCGCGCAAGGTGCCGCCGCCGGCCGCGTAATCGATCAGCGCCAGAACACCCGCTTGCTGACCCAAGGAACCAAGATCGATCGGTTGGATATGGTCGCCGCCCGGCAATAGCCGACAGACCGAGCGAGCGCCGCGATACGTGAACGTAGCAACGCGCATGTGCCTCCCCTCTCACTTTTTTTGAGCCAATGTTGAACCATTGGTCCTCTTGGTATAAGATTACTCTGTCAGCATCGCAAATTGAAGTCAATGCGGTCCGGACGCCAAATTATAGGCGCAAAAGGCACCTTGCTGACAAGCAGTCAGCCGAATTGGAGCCTCGCCTCGAGCCGACACACAGGGAGCAAGCACATGGCAGTCGTCCAGAATCGGAGCGGTGAGCGCATCCGCACTGCCGAAAGCATGGCGGCCGATCTGGTGCGGCGGATCGAGACTGGGGAATGGCCGGAAGGCTTTCGCTTGCCGCCGGAACGCGAGTTGGCGGCGACTTATTCCCTGGCCCGCAACACGGTGCGCAAGGCGCTGAGCCTGGTCGGGGACCGGGTGGTCCGATCGGTCGGACGCGGCACCCATGTCCGTTCCCAGCACGGTATCGGCATGCCGAATTTCGCCGGCCATCTGCGCTCCTCCAGCCCGGCGGAGGTCATGGAGGTACGGCTGATCATCGAACCCCAGGCCGCGGCGCTGGCCGCCCAACGGGCAACCTCGGAGGATCTCGATCATATCGACGACTGCCTGCGGCAAAGTCTGCGGGCGAAGGGCCTCGCGGAATTCGAGCATTGGGACGCCGCCTTGCACCTGGCGATCTTCCGCGCCGCGAAAAATGCCCTGTTGCTGGATTATTGCGACGCCATCAATGCCGCCCGGCATCAGCCGGACTGGTTCCTCATGAAGCAGCGCTCCGCAACCGAAACGTTAAGATCGCAGTACAACCAGGACCATACGGCTGTCGTCACCGCCTTGCGGCGTCGCGACGCCGATGCCGCAAGGCAGGCTTTGCATCGCCACCTCAAGCGTGTCAGCGACCATCTGCTGGCAATCGAGATCTGAAATCCACACTGCGCCCTATCGCGGCGCCCTATCGCGCGACCATCGCCCGAATGGCGGCGATATGGTCCGGCCCAATGCCGCAGCAGCCGCCGACGATGCTGGCGCCGCGGCGCATCCAGTCGCGCACGAATCCGGCATAGCCTGACGGATCAAGATCGGTCCGAATCTCGTTCAGCTCGGCATTGGCCGCGGCATCCTTCGATTGCGGGGGGAAGGCATTGGCATAGACGCCGATTTCCATATCCGCACCGATCCGACGCAACGTTTCTTGCGCTATATCGATGGCCCGCCCCATAACCTCCGGCTGACTGCAATTGAACAGGGCCGCGCTGGCGTCCAGACGAGAGGCTGCTTGCACAGCTTGTTCGACCGGTTCACCCGAGCGTAGCCGCGGCGCCTGCCTGGCATCCGCCGCGCTGTCTTCCAGCGTGAAGGAGAACCAGACGGGCTTATCGCTCCCGGCCAGGATTCGTGAGACTGCTTCGATTTCGGCGATGGCGCTTTGCGTTTCCGCCAGCCAGTGATCGATATGCGGTGTCAGGCCGGCAATCAGCGGCGCTAGGATATCCGGCGCGCGTACCGGATCATAAAGATCGGGACGATAGGAACCGAAAAGCGGCGGCAGCGAGCCGGCCACCTTCACCGCCTGCGGCACGTCATCGGCTGCTGCGCGGGCAAGACGCCCGGCGCGATCAGCCAATTGCTCGCCCATGGCGGCGAAACGCTCTGCGCCGATGTGAAACGGGACCACGGCATAGCTGTTGGCGGTGATGACATCCGCCCCGGCCTCGATGAAGGACCGATGGGCACGGGCGACATAATCCGGCGCCTCGATCAGCGCCAAAGCAGACCATTCCGGTTGCCGGAAGGGTGCGCCCATACGCTCCAACTCGCGTCCCATGCCGCCATCCAGAACGGTCACCTGCCGCGCCATGCTGCGCTCCTGCGTCAGTTGAAGGATGTTTGCATTATGCGGACGGCAGCGAAACTGTCAGACGATTTTTACTTGCCGCGCAAGCCCGATAGCAGCAGATCGATGGCCGCATCCGGCAGACGCCGCCGGCCGTCGGGATCATCGACTCCCATCAAGCCGCCGCGTATCACACCCACCAGAATTGCCGGCAGCGTATCGAGATCGACGGAACGGAATTCGCCCGTGGCCGCGCCCCGCTCCAATACCCGGCGAAACGCCGCCATGAGCGATCCGCGGTGCTGACCGAATTCATTGCGCCACCGCACGATCAATTGCGGCTGGTCGCCGGTGAGCAATCGCAAAGCGGAAACCTGGCTGCCGAGCAGTGTAAAGGACAAGCGAAGGATCTCGCTAAGGGCCTGGGTCGCCGTCATCTCCGACGTCACGACCGCCTCGATGCCCCTTTCCAGCTCGTGCAGCGCCTCCTTGAAGACTTCCAGGAACAACTCGTCTTTCGAGGCGAAGTACCGATAGATCGTCGGCTTCCCGACACGTGCAAGCCGCGCGATATCATCCATCTGCACGGCGTCATAGCTGCTCAATGAAAACAATTCGCCCGCCGCGGCCAGGATATTGCGCCGCCTTTTTTGCCGCCAATGCGGTTCCGCCGCCGCCAACTCGACAGTCGGCGGATCTGAACTGATATGGCTCTGAGGGTGGGTATCCGGGGGCATCTGCATTGAAAATTTAACCGTAGAGTTCTATTGTAAGATAGTTGATCTGGTATGATCAAGATGCCGTGGGCAGGCATTTATATTCCCAATTGAAATTGGGTTGAGGGGGACTTAGTGCGACCAATTCTTGATCGGCAGGCGACTTTCGTGCCAGGTAAAGGTCAATGAAGCTCAAATTTCTGCTAATTGCGGCTGTTGGCTTCGTTGGGGTCGGCTATTTCGTCGTGCGCGGCTTCAGCAACGGCGATGCCGCGCCGGATCCGCATGCACAGCAGGGCAAGCCGGGATTACCCGTCTATGCCGCTGAGGTTGTCGAGCAGCCGATGCCTGAACAGATCTCGACGGTCGCGCGGGTGCAACCGATGGCAAGCGTCTCGGTCCAGCCGCGGATTGACGGTCTCATTGCCAGCGTCAATGTGACCGAAGGGCAGGAAGTGAAAGCCGGGGATCTCCTCTTCACGCTGGATGACCGTGCCTTGCAAGCAGCGCTCCGTGCGGCACAGGCCAATCTCGCCAAAGACCGTGCCTTGCTGGAGAATGCCCAACGCAATGTGAACCGCCTCATTCCCCTGGCGGCGAAAAATTTCACCTCGGCCCAGAATCTCGACCAGGCCAAAACCGATGTAGCGACCCTTGAAGCGACCGTCGCCGCGGATGAAGCCCAGGTGCAATCGAGCCAGGTACAGCTCACTTATACCGTCATCAAAGCGCCGATCGCGGGCCGCATCGGCAGCATCAATTCGAAACTTGGCAATCTGGTGCGCCAAGCCGATACGACGCAATTGACCACGATCATTCAATTGAAGCCGATTTACGTCGCCTTCTCCGTTCAACAAACCTATCTTGATGACCTCCAGACAGCCATGACGACGGGGTCGGTCCCGGTCATTGCGACCTTCCCGGACGCCAAGGAATTCGTCTCCGCCGTCGGCACGACGCCGCCGCATCAATCCGGTGAAGTGGCCTTTCTCGACAACAGCATCGATGCCGCCAGCAATACGTTGATGGTCAAAGCCCGCTTTGCCAATGACAATGAACGATTGTGGCCGGGCCAGTATGTCAATGTCGTGGTGACTTTGCGCACCGATCCCAATGCCATCGTCGTTCCGACCGCGGCCCTGCAGGTCAGCCAGCAGGGTTCCTATGTCTGGACCATCAAGCCGGATATGACGGTTGAAATGCGGCCCGTGAGGGTCGCGCAGCGGATCGGGGATAAGGCGGTCATCGCCAAAGGCGTCGCGCCCGGCGAGCGCGTCGTGACCGAAGGCCAGATGCGTTTGGAAAACGGCGTCCGAGTGACGATCGAGCAACCGAAAGCGGATGCGCCGGCGCAAGTCGAGGCCCCCCAATGACGCTGCCCGAGCTCTGCATCCGCAGACCGGTCATGACGTGTCTGCTGATGATCACGTTCGTGGTCGTCGGCATCTTCGGCTACCGATTGTTGCCCGTTGCCGCTTTGCCGCGTGTGGATTTCCCGACGATCCAGGTTTCCGCCTCGCTGCCGGGCGCCAGCCCCGAGACCATGGCATCCTCGGTGGCGACGCCGCTCGAGCGGCAGTTCATGACCATTGCCGGGGTCGATTCGATCACATCATCCAGCATCCAGGGTTCGACGCAGATCTCCCTGCAATTCGACCTCAACCGCGATATCGACGGCGCGGCACTGGATGTTCAATCTGCCTTGACAACCGCCGCCCGGTCGCTGCCGGACGAAATGACGACGCCGCCGAGCTTCCGGAAGGTCAATCCGGCGGACTTCCCCGTCCTGTTCCTGGCCCTGACGTCGGAAACCCTGCCGCTTTCCGCCGTGGATGAATATGCCGAGACGCTGATCGCCCAGCGTATCTCGACCTTGCCCGGCGTCGCCCAGGTCCAGGTCTATGGTGGGCAGAAATTCGCCGTCCGGGTTCAGCTCAACCCCAATACGCTCGCCGGCATGGGCGTCGGTTTCGATGACATTCAAGATGCCGTCAATGCCGCCAACTCAAACACGCCGGTCGGCTCGCTCAGCGGCACAGAGCGCAGCGCCGTCATCCAGACCAATGACCAGCTGACCGAAGCAGCACAATATCGTCCGCTGATCGTCGCCTATCGCAACGGCAATCCGGTTCGCCTCGGTGATATCGCCAACATCGTCGACAGCGTGGAAAATGACAAGACCGCCAGCTGGTTCAATGGCAAACGCTCCATTCTATTGGCGATCCAGCGTCAGCCGGATGCCAATACCGTCGCCGTCGTCGATGCGGTCAAGGAGATGTTGCCCTATCTGAACGCCCAGATACCGCCCTCCGTCCATCTGCATGTCATGCTCGACCGGTCGGAATCGATCCGTGCCTCGGTCAAGGATGTGCAATTCACCCTGGGCCTGACGATTGCCCTGGTCGTATTGGTCATTTTCCTGTTCCTGCGCAACCTGACGGCGACGCTTATCCCCGCCGTCGTGCTGCCGGTATCGCTGATCGGGACCTTTGCCGGGATGTATCTGTTCGGCTATTCGATCGACAATCTCTCCTTGCTGGCCCTGACGCTATCGGTCGGCTTCGTCGTCGACGATGCCATCGTCATGCTGGAAAATATCGTCCGCCATATCGAAGAGGGCGAGAAGCCCTGGGCCGCGGCCATGAAAGGCTCGCGCGAAATCGCCTTCACCATTCTGTCGATTACCCTGTCGCTCGTGGCCGTGTTCATTCCGGTTCTCTTCATGGGCGGCATCGTCGGCCGGCTCTTCCGCGAATTCGCCGTCACCATCAGCCTGACGATCCTGATCTCGGGCTTTGTCTCGCTGACATTGACACCGATGATGTGCAGTCGCCTGCTGCGCGGCGGGCATTCGACGCAACACGGCCGGCTCTACCGTTTCTTCGAAGCGGGATTCGATGCCCTGCATCACGCCTATGATTTGACATTGTCCGCCGCCTTGCGGGTGAAGCCGCTGGTGCTTGCCGTGACATTGCTGTCGCTCGTGGCGACCTTCTATTTCCTCTCGGTCATCCAGAAGGGCTTCTTCCCGATCGAAGACACCGGCCAGATTTCGGTGACGACGGAGGGACCCCAGGATATTTCCTTTGCGGCAATGACCGTGGTGCAGCAGCAAGCGGCCGCCATCATCGCCGCCGATCCAGCCGTCGTCACGGTCAATTCCAGCGCCGGTTCGTCCAGCTCCGGCGGCGAGAACAGCGGACGGATGTTCATCGGCTTGAAGCCGCTCGCCGAGCGCAAGGTTTCGGTTGCGCAGGTCATCGACCGGCTCCGCCCAAAACTTGCCCATATACCGTCGCTGAACGTCTATATGCAGCCGATCCAGAATTTGCAGGTCGGCGGGCGCTCGTCCAAAAGCCTCTATCAGGTCACCATGCAGGGGACGGACCTCGCCGAATTGAACAGACTGGCGCCCCTATTCGAGGAACGCGTCAGCGCCCTGCCCGGCCTCAGAGACGTCACCAGCGATCTCCAGGTGCGCAGCCCGCAGGTCTTCATCAATATTGACCGCGACCGCGCGGCGGCCCTTGGCATCGACACGGACCAGATCCGCAGCACCTTGTATGGTGCTTTCGGCAGCCGCCAGATCTCCACGATCTATCAGCCCAGCAACGACTATGAAGTGATCCTGGAGGTTGCGCCGGAATTCCGCCAGAACGAGGCGACGCTCAGCAGCATCTATATCCATGGCAAAGGCGGCCAGCTGGTGCCGCTTGATTCCCTGGTCTCGATCCATCACCAGGCCGGGCCGCTCAGTGTCAATCACCAATCACAGCTGCCGGCCGTGACCATTTCCTTCAATCTGGCGCCCGGTGTCTCTCTGGGCCAGGCGGTCAATGAGATCAACCGGGTGAAGCAGGAGATGAAGCTGCCGCCCACCATCACGACGAATTTTCAAGGGACGGCGCAGGTCTTCCAGGACTCGCTCGCCGGACAGGGATTGCTGCTGCTGGCGGCAATCTTCGTCATCTATGTGGTGCTGGGTATTCTTTATGAGAGCTTCATCCACCCGATCACCATTCTTTCCGGCCTGCCTGCCGCCTGCCTCGGTGCCTTGATCACGCTGATGCTGTTCAAGGTCGATCTCAATGTCATCTCGATCATCGGCATCGTGATGCTGATCGGCATCGTCAAGAAGAACGCCATCATGATGGTCGATGTCGCGATTTCGCATCAGCGGGACAAGGGCATATCGGCCGAGCAGGCGATGCACGAAGCCTGCCTTCTGCGCTTCCGGCCGATCATGATGACCACCATGGCGGCGATCATGGGCACATTGCCGATCGCTTTGGGCCACGGCGCCGGCGCAGAATTGCGCCGTCCGCTCGGCCTCGCCGTGGTCGGCGGCCTGATCGTTTCGCAATTGCTGACGCTCTATATCACGCCGGTGATCTACATCTATTTCGAAAAGCTGGCGAAAATGCTGAAGCGTTCGCCCCATGGCGAAGTGGCGCATCCCGCCGAATAAGGCGAAACGACCACCTCGTCAAACAAGGAAGCCGGTATCGGGCGTCAGCCGATCTTGAAACCGTCACGACGCAGATCGTCTTGAACCTCGATCATGCAGGCCCGCAACGTTGCCACCGCCTCGTCGATCTGGCTCCGGCTGATCACCAGCGGCGGCGAGAATACGATCAGATGACCCATCGGCCGGACCAGCAGGCCACGCGGCATGCACTTTTCGAAGATGCGGCGTGCGACATCCCAGTCGCCCGGCGGGACGGCTTTGGCTTCCTTATCCGCCGTGCATTCGATGCAGACCATGAAATGGCTGCCCCGCACATCGCCGACCATGTCGAGATCGCCGAGGGTCTTGAGCTGCTCATGGAAATAAGGGCCGAGTTTCTGCACATGGCCGCAAATGTCTTCGCGTTCGAGAATGTCGAGATTGGTCATCGCCGCGGCGCAGGACACCGGATGGGCGGAATAGGTGTAGCCATTGGCAAAGACCTGTCCCTTGCCGGCGCTCGCGGTCAGATCGCCATAGATACGATCGGAGATCAGAAAAGCGCCCAGCGGGACATAACCCGATGTCAGGCCTTTGGCGCAGGTGATGATATCCGGCTCGATATCGAAGACCGGCTTCGATGCGAAGATATGGCCGAGGCGACCGAAACCCGTCACCACTTCATCGGACAGATAGAGCACATCATATTTGCGGCAGATCTCCCAGGTGCGGCGCTGATAGCCAGCCGGCGGGACGATGACGCCGCCCGAGGCCAGCAGCGGCTCGGCGATGAAACAGGCGACATTCTCCGGCCCCAATTCCAGGATCTTGCGTTCGAGATCGCCCACCACCTGATCGCAATAGGCCTCTTCCGTCATGCCGGCCGGCCGGCGATAGGGATTGGGCACAGGCAGATGATGGATGAAGGAGGTGATCAGATCCATATTGCCGCGATCGGCCGGCTTGCCGGAAACCGAGGCCGAGAGCAGCGTGCTGCCATGATAGGCATAGTCGCGGGTGATGATCTGCTTCTTGTTCGGGCGTCCCTTGAAGTTGTTGAGAAAGTGCACGAAGCGCAATGCCGAATCCACCGCCGTCGAGCCGCCCGTGGTGAAAAAGACATGTTTGAGATCACCCGGCGCATGGCGCGACAGACGCTCTGCCAGTTCGATTGACGGCGGCGTGCCGATAATGCCGAAGGGCGAGAAATAGCAGAGCTTGCGCGCCTGATCGGCAATCGCCTGGGCCATCTCATCGCGGCCATAGCCGATATTGACGCACCACATGCCACCGATGCCATCGATCATGCGCTGACCCTGCGCGGTGTAGACGCAAGCGCCCTCGCCCTCGGCCACGATCAGCGGCTCATGCGACCGCACCGTCCCCAGATCGACCCAGGGATGAATCATATGCTCGCGATCCTTGGCGGTCAGATCCTCGATGTCATAGGCAAAATTGCTCGGCAAGACACATGCTCCCTGTTTGCGATCCGTCTGATGCTGTGGCCCATTCAAAGGGCGGCTGCGATTTTCAATCCCTCCAGAACGGCTTCCTCCGCCGTACGCGGCGTCAGGCAATCGCCGATGACATGGGTCTCGATCCCCGATCCGGCCAGCGCCTCTTCCAGGGTGCAGACCCGTTCATGACCGAGGGATGCCACCAATGTGTCCACGTCTTCATAAACCATGGCGGCGCCGCTGGTCGCGTGCTGCAGATAGACTGTACTGCCATCGACGCCGAACAGCCGCGCATAGGGAATGACCTCGACGCCGAGGTCATGCAGGATCCCGACCCAGTGATCGCGGACATATTGATGCACTCGCTGCCCGGCCATATAACCGTCGACGGCGAGGCGGACCCGGCAGCCATTGCGCGCCAGCTTCTCGGCAAGGCCGAGGCCGATCCAGTCGCAGCGCCAATCGGCGATCAGCACGGAAGCGCCGATATTGACCTCATTGCGGATCACCTGCCAGGCATTCACGACCTGCGCCGTCTCGGCACCTTCGATCACGGGCGAGCGTGGCTTGGCCCCCGTGGCGATGACCACGACATCCGGCTTTTCGACCGCAACCAGCTCCGGCGTCACCTCGGCACGGGTCCGGACCTGGACACCGGCCAGTTCCATCTCGCGGCTGAGATTGGTGACGATGCCGCCGAATTCGGTCCGCCCCGGCAGCAGCTGTGCCAGCAGCGCCTGGCCGCCGAGGCGCGGTGCCGCTTCATAGAGCGTGACCTCATGGCCACGTGCAGCGGCGACCGCCGCGGCCTTCATGCCCGCCGGACCGCCGCCGGCGATCAGCACCTTGCGCCGTGTCGTCGCCGGCTGCAGCTTGCCGTAGGTCAATTCGCGGCCGGTCTCCGGATGCTGGATGCAGGAAATCGGATAGCCCATATGGAAATGGCCGATACAGGCCTGGTTGCAGGCGATACAGGCGCGGATATCGTCGAGCTTGCCGGCCTCGGCCTTTGCTGGCATGTCCGGATCGCAGATCAAGGCGCGGGTCATGCCGACCATATCGGCCTGGCCGCTGGCGATGATCTGGTTGCCGTCTTGCGGCTGGTTGATGCGGCCGGCCACGAAAATCGGCGTTCTCACCTTGCTCTTGGCCGCCGCGGCGAAGGGCGCCACATAGCCATTGGGAAATGCCATGGGCGGTGCGATATGGATGGCACCGGCAAAGCTCGCGGACGAACCTGCCACGACATTGAAGTAATCGAACTCGCCATCGAGCGCCGCCAGGGCCTCGAGCGATTCCAGGTCATTGAGGCCGGCGGCGTCTTTTTCCTCGCCGCTGATGCGCAGGCCGATGATGAAATCCGGGCCGGTCGCCGCACGGATCGCCGCAACCACCTCGCGCGTGAAACGCAGGCGGTTCTCGAAGGATCCGCCATACCGATCCTCGCGCAGATTGACCCGCGGATTGAGGAATTGCGCCGGCAGATAGCCATGGCTGCCGACAACTTCCACGCCGTCCAGGCCGGCCGTTTCCAGCCGCTTGGCGGCCGCGGCATAGCCGTCGATGATCTCGCGGATCATCGTCAGCGACATCGGCCGGGGCATCACGTGGAAACGTTCATTCGGCACGGCGGAGGGAGCATAGGCCACCGGCGCGGTACCGTCGGCACTTTCCATGATCTCGCGGCCGGGATGAAACAGCTGGCCGAACAAGGCGCAGCCATGCTGATGCACGGCCTCCGCCACGCGGCGATAGCCGGGGATGCAATCATCGCTGGTCGCCATCAGGAGATGCGAGGTGTAGCGCGCCGTCTCATGGACGCCGGCCACCTGCATGATGATCAGCCCGACCCCGCCTTCCGCCCGTGCCTGCTGATAGGCGACAAGCGCGTCATTCGGCACGAAGGCCGTCGGCAGCGTCGTATCATGGCCGGTCGAGAGGATCCGGTTCTTGATCTTGAGATTGCGGATCTTCAGCGGCGAGAAGAGATGCGACAATTCGGCCATTGCCGGCACCCTATCCTTTCTTCAACAGCATATGAGGGAAATTCAGAGAACGTTCAGCCAATGTCGCGGCGATCGCAGGCCAACCCCTCAAAGATTGTGTCTGGCACGCCAATCCACCGGATAAAGCGCATAACAGACGACGGCACCTTTGCCCTCATAGCGCAGCGGCGTGTTTTCCGGAATCCAGATGACATCGCCGGGCGTGGCTGCGATCAGGCGTTCACCAAGACGCAAACGGAACTCGCCTTCCAGAACGACGATCATCTCGTCATAGAGGACGGTCCATTCGATCGAGCAATCATCGAATTTAGCGATGCCGACGCCCATGGTCTTGCTGATATCCGGGCCGACCAGGCGGCAGATTTCCGCCGAGCCCGGCGGTCCGCCATATTTGTCGAACTGCATCCCGGCGCGTTTGAAATGTAACGTCTCTTTCATTCCTCCCCCTTCATCCCCCAGGCTGAAAAATATTATTTTGATTTCAGGATCAGCTATCCCCAGCACGGCGCCTTGAGTCAAACGCATTCTTATGCCGGACGGCTATGCATAGGCGCGATACAAGACCGGCATGCACCGCTGGTCACGACGTCGCATCGTCAGGCCGGCATAAGCAGGTCATGGGATAATCAGCCTGCGCGGCAATTGTCGCGAGACAATCGGAAGTTGACGGACTTGCATCCGGCGCCCGCTTGTCCTTATCAACAATGCGTTTCGACCAATTGAGTCCGGCATCATGACTGAACACATCCTGGATCGCCTGTTGCGCGGTACCTTGCCAGATCCCGACGGTGCGGGGCAGCTCTCGGTTCCGACGCGCGCCGTTATCCTGTCCCGCAGCCTGGCCGGTCGCGAGGCCGCGCTGATCGAGGAATTGCGATTGGGGCGCCGTCTGCTGGTCGTCAGCGACCCGACCACGCATGATATTCTGGGTCGCCGCCTCGCTGCCGTTCTTGCCCCGCATTTTCACCTCGCGGAATGTGTCCTGCCGGCGCATCCTCATGCCGATGAGGCAACCGTCGGGCAGATCGAGGCGCGGCTCGACGCGACATCGGCCGAAGCGGTGATCGCGGTCGGTGCCGGCACGATCAACGATCTCTGCAAATATGCGGCCCACCGGCAATCGCTGCCTTATGCGGTCTTCGCGACGGCGCCGTCGATGAATGGCTATACCTCGGTCAGCGCCGCCATTACCGTCGATGGCCATAAGAAATCGCTGCCGGCAACGGCGGCTGCCGGTGTCTTCCTCGATCTGGAGATTCTATGTGCCGCGCCGCCGCGGCTGATCCAGGCGGGATTCGGCGACAGCGCCTGCAGATCGACCGCCCAGGCGGATTGGCTGATGGCCCATCTGCTGCTCGACCAACCCTATCGCCAAGCACCCTTCCTGCTGCTGCGGGAAGATGAAGAGGCGCTGTTTGCGCAGGCCGGCGATCTGTTGAAAGGCGATCCGGCCGCCATGGAACGCCTGGCCCGCACCCTTATCCTGTCGGGCTTCGGCATGACGATCTGCGGCGGCAGCTATCCGGCAAGCCAGGGCGAACATCTGATCAGCCATTATATCGAAATGATCGGCGACCCGGCCCTGCCGGCGGCGTTCCATGGCGAACAGGTCGCCGTCGCCACCCTCACCATGGCCCATCTGCAGCACAGCATGTTGCGGGCCTCGATGCCGCCCGTTCTCGGCTCCAGCCGGGTTACCGAGGAGGATTTGATCGACCATTTCGGTGCCGAGCTTGGTCGTCACTGCTGGCACAATTTCAGCGGCAAGCTGCTCGATCCCCCCAGAGCCGCCGCACTCAATGCGCGGCTGGACCGCAATTGGCCGGCCATGACGCAGCGACTGCGTCGGGTGATGCGGGTACCTGAAGAGATCATGCGCGCTTTGCGGGCGGTCGGTGCGCCGACCGACCCGGCAGCCATCGGCCTGCCGGCCAGCTTCTACCATCAGGCAGTTGTCCATGCCCGCGAGATCCGCGACCGGTTTACTTTTCTCGATCTGGCAGCCGAATCCGGTCAACTCGAGGCATTGCTGATGCATGCCCCAAATACAGGGTCGGCTGATGCCGCCCCGCTGCATTAAAGCCGGCGAAGTCTCTCGCTTTCTCAATTGTCTCATCGCGTCGCTGGGATGCCGGCCCGCCGCAAAGCCGAAACACCTGCCGGCAAACTCTTAGACCGCCCGGCTATGCCGTCGGATGCCGGCTGCCGTCGCATCGTGCAGATAGCGGTCGAAACAGGCGGAGACAACACGTATGAGAGGCTGGCCCGCCGGTGTCATGGTGATAGATGCGCCATCGACCACCACCAGACCGTCATCGATCAGCGGCGACAAGCGCCGCAGATCGTCGTCGAATAGTGTCATCTCTGCGCCGAATTCACCGGCCAGCGCTTGAAGGTCGATTGTGCCGTTGCACATCAGACCTTCGATGAGGGCGCGCCGCAACCGGTCCTCGCCGCTCAGCGCCACCCCGCGGACAATCGGCAGCCGGCCTTCATCCATAGCGCGGCTCCAGCCATGGATGCTGGCATCGTTTTGCACATAGCCCTGGGGCAGTGTGCTGATGGCGGAAGGACCGAGGCCAATGAGAAGCGCTGACGTATCGGTCGTATAACCCTGAAAGTTCCGCTTCAAGACACCGCGCTGCGCCGCCATGGCCAGTTCGTCCCTAGGCTTGGCAAAATGATCGAGGCCGATGGCGATGTAGCCATGCGCCTGGATTGTGGCGAGGGCGGCTTGATAGAGCTGCCAGCGGGCGGCGGCATCCGGCAAGGCGGCCGATTCGATCAGGCGCTGATGCGGCTTCATCCAGGGCACATGGGCATAGCCGAACAGACTCAACCGATCGGGCTGCAATGCAACCGCAAGCTCGATGCTGCGCGTCAGACTGGCGACCGTCTGATACGGCAGGCCATAGATCAGGTCGAGATTGATGCTGCCGACACCGATGCTGCGCAGATCCGTGACGGCGCGACGCACGAGATCCAATGGCTGGAGCCGGCCGATGGCCTGCTGTACCTGGGGATCGAAGTCCTGGACCCCGAGGCTGGCACGGTTGATGCGGCTTTCCCGGAGCGCCTGCACCAGATCATTGCTGAACCAGCGCGGATCCAGCTCGACCGCCCGTATGCTTGAGGGCAGGAACTGAAACCTTGTCGTCAGCTGACGCATGACGCGGCGAAAATCATCCGGCGCCAGCACATTTGGCGTGCCGCCGCCCCAATGCAGGTGTGCGACACGACGCGGTCTTCCTCCAGCCTCGTCCAGCATGCCGGCCATCAGATCGATTTCGGCAATGAGCAGATCGACGAAATCCGCGACCGGCTCATAGCGGTTCGAAACCTTGGTATGGCATCCGCAATACCAGCACATCTGGCTGCAATAAGGCACATGGAGGTAGAGCGACAGCGGTTGATCCGGATCGCTCTCATGCAGCCAGCGCCGATAGATCTCGGCATCGATACCCGCATGGAAATTCGGCGCCGTCGGATAGCTGGTATAGCGCGGCACCGGCTGGTCGTATTTGTCGATCAATTGGCGAATCATGCCGCCAGACTAAACTGTGCGCCGCAATATCTGTTTGATGCAAATCAAAGACGTTTCGCCCGCCCGTCCCCGTGCCGCCCGTGCCGGATGAGCAAAGGCCGGATGAGCAAAGGCCGGATGAGCAAAGGCCGGATGAGCAAAGAAAAAGGGCTGCATCCGTCGGACGCAGCCCCCTTCTTTTCGGCAGAAGCCGGGTAACCGGACTTAGAAGTCCATGTCACCCATGCCGCCCATGCCCGGCGCGCCGGCCGGAGCAGACTTCTTCTCAGGCCGCTCGGCAATCATCGCCTCGGTGGTGACGAGCAGGCCAGCGACCGAAGCCGCATCCTGCAGGGCGCAACGCACGACCTTCGCGGGGTCGATGACGCCGGCCTTCACCAGGTCGGTGAATTCACCGGTCTGGGCATTGTAGCCCCAGTTGGTGTTCTTCTGCTCGAGCAACTTGCCGGCAATGACGGCACCGTCGACGCCGGCATTTTCGGCGATCTGACGGACCGGCGCCTGCAGCGCGCGGCGGACGATGTCGATACCGACCTTCTGGTCGTCGTTATCGAACTTCACCTTCTCCAGCGCCTTGACGGCATAGAGGAGAGCAACGCCGCCACCGGCAACGACGCCTTCCTCAACCGCAGCGCGGGTCGCGTGCATCGCGTCGTCGACGCGATCCTTGCGTTCCTTCACTTCGACTTCGGTGGCACCGCCGACCTTGATCACGGCAACGCCGCCGGCCAGCTTGGCCAGACGCTCGGCCAGCTTTTCCTTGTCGTATTCGCTGGTGGTCTCGTCGATCTGGGCGCGAATCTGGGTGCAACGACCCTCGATTTCCTTCTTCTTGCCCGAACCGTCGACGACCGTGGTCTCTTCCTTGGTGATCACGACCTTCTTGGCCTTGCCCAGCATGTCGAGCGTAACGCTCTCCAGCTTAATGCCCAGGTCTTCGGAGATGACCTGGCCGCCGGTCAGGATGGCGATGTCTTCCAGCATAGCTTTGCGGCGATCACCGAAGCCCGGTGCCTTGACGGCAGCGACCTTCAGACCACCACGCAGCTTGTTGACGACGAGGGTCGCCAGCGCTTCACCTTCGATGTCCTCGGCGATGATCAGCAGCGGACGACCCGACTGCACAACCGCCTCGAGGATCGGCAGCATCGCCTGCAGGCCCGAGAGCTTCTTCTCGTGCAGGAGGATGTACGGCGCATCGAGTTCGGTGGTCATCTTCTCGGCGTTGGTGATGAAATACGGCGAGAGATAGCCACGGTCGAATTGCATGCCTTCGACGACGTCGAGCTCGGTTTCAAGGCCCTTGGCCTCTTCCACCGTGATGACACCTTCATTACCGACCTTCTGCATCGCCTTGGCGATCATGTTGCCGATTTCTTTTTCGCCATTGGCCGAAATGGTGCCAACCTGAGCGATCTCTTCCGAGGTCGAGACCTTCTTGGCGCGCTTCCTGACATCTTCCACGACGGCTTCCACGGCGGCATCGATGCCGCGCTTCAGATCCATCGGGTTGATGCCGGCGGCAACCGCCTTCAGGCCTTCACGCACGATCGACTGACCGAGCACGGTCGCAGTCGTGGTGCCGTCACCGGCGAGATCGTTGGTCTTCGACGCAACTTCGCGCAGCATCTGCGCGCCCATGTTCTCGAACTTGTCGGCAAGCTCGATTTCCTTGGCGACGGTCACGCCGTCCTTGGTGATGCGGGGAGCGCCGAAGGCCTTGTCGATCACCACGTTACGGCCCTTCGGGCCGAGGGTCACCTTCACGGCATTGGCGAGAATGTCGACGCCACGCAGCATGCGCTCACGGGCATCGCCGCTAAAACGTACGTCCTTAGCAGCCATATTACCTTACCTCTATCTCTTGTATTTTAATGACGGAGAACGAAGCGGCGCCGTTAGGCGACCTTCTTCTTCGATCCGGCGGCAGCGGTGCCCTCGATAATACCGAGGATGTCCGATTCCTTCATGATCAGCAGGTCTTCGTTATCCACGCGGACCTCTGTACCCGACCACTTGCCGAACAAAATGCGATCGCCAGCCTTGACATCCAACGGCGTAACCTTGCCGTCTTCCGCCTTGTTGCCGGCACCGACGGCCAGGACTTCGCCCTCTTGCGGCTTTTCCTTGGCGGTGTCGGGAATGATGATACCGCCGGCCGTTTTTTCGACCGACTCAACTCGACGCACCAGAACACGGTCATGGAGCGGGCGGAACTTCATAGGAGATCCTCCGTTTGCGTTAAAAAAGAACCCGAAACCCGCGAAACAGACGCCGAAATTGTTAACGGCGCTAGGCTGTTAGCACTCATTGCGGGCGAGTGCTGACGATGTAGGCCCTAGCCTTACTTTCGTCAAGGGCACATCCGAGAAATTTGCATGGCAAATGGCATAACCGCCCATTGAATTGGCAGCACTCACCGTCGATGGATGCTAACATACTGAAATTGTTGTGATTTTATGACTTCGTTAATGATCGCATGCCACGCTGTGTTAAGATTGATTGCAGTGTCGTGTCGTTCCAACAACGGAGTCCGCTCATGACCCATCGCCCCGACCCGAGATTTCCCCATCCCAGAGCAGCCAGCCCGGCCAGTGCCCCGGCGCACGAGGCCCTGGCCTTGCAGCTTCGCCAGTATCGGCTGACCACCGCCGAGATCCTGTATCACATGCCGGACCATCCCGGCCTGCTGCAGACCTATGTCTGGCAGGATTATGATCTTGCCCCCCATTTCCCCGTCTTGCGGAAATTTCTCGATTTCTGGGCTCATAGCCTCGATGGGAAACTGCATTCCATCGCCGTCAGCAGCAATGAGCTGCTGCGCGCACCGCAATGGCGCCAGGCATCCGATTTCCTGACATTGCACTGATCCGGCCCGTTCTCCCGGTGATCGCGGCAAGTCGCCGCGTCACATATTCCGGGCGTCGGCCATGACAGCGCGCGGCAAAGCTGCTACACCAGCGGCAGCCCGTTGAGGGCACGATCATTCACCGGAACAGGCTCCCATCTTGTTGCGTCGCGTCTACTTTTGGATCATCTCGCTGGCCCAACGTCCGCGCGCTCTTTGGGCCATGGCGGCGGTCAGCTTTCTGGAAAGCTCCATTTTTCCGATCCCGCCCGATGTCATGCTGATACCGATGGTGCTGGCAAACCCCCGGCGCGCCTGGGCCATTGCCGCCACTTGTACCATTGCTTCCGTCGCCGGTGGTTTGCTGGGCTACGCTATCGGCTATGGCTTCAGCGAGACGCTCGGCCAGACCATCATCCGGCTCTATGGCCTGCAAGGTGCCATGGACTCCTTCCAGGCAAAATTCGCCGAATACGGCCTCTGGGTCATCCTGATCAAAGGTTTGACACCGATCCCCTATAAGATTGTCACCATCGCCAGCGGATTGGCGCATTTCAATCTGGGGATTTTCATTCTGGCGTCGGTGCTGACGCGTGGCGTGCGCTTCTTTCTGCTGGCAGCCCTGCTCCATCGCTTCGGCGAACCGATCCGCGACTTCATCGAGCGGCGACTGACCCTGGTCACCACCGGCTTTGCCGTCGCCCTGATCGGCGGATTCATTGTCTTGCGCTACGTCTTCTGACCTGCATCATAAAGCGAGAGAGGACTATGCCGTCCGCACAATCGAGATTCATTGAGACGAAGGCCTTTGCCTGGCTGACGACCGGCGCCGCCTTCGCCGCGCTCTGTGTTGCCTGGCTGGCGCAGTATGCGGGCGGCCTGGCACCCTGCGAATTATGTTATCTGCAGCGTTATGGCTATTGGGCGGTGATCGTTCTTGGACTTATCACCATCAGCCAGAACAACCGGCCCGGCCGCCGGAGCGTGCTGCTCGTCCTGACCGGCCTTGCCTTGCTCGCCGTGGCCGGTATCGCCTTCTTCCATGTCGGCGTCGAACAGCAATGGTGGGAGGGGAGCACCGCCTGTGTCGGCGCTGATACTGCCGGCGCCAGCACGGAAGAACTCACGCAGGCCATTCTCAATGCGCCTGTGGTACGATGCGATACGCCGGCTTGGGAGATGTTCGGCATCTCCATGGCCGGTTACGACGCGATCTATGCCCTCGCCATCGCGGCCTTGACCTTCCTGGGTGCACGGCGCAGCGTGACGGACAGGGAGTAACGCCATGACCGAATCCGGCGCCGATACACCGCCCCCCCATCGCACAGCTGAAGATCGCCTGCCGGGTGACCTCACCCGCGAGCAATTGATCGAACGGCTGATCCGGGTCGACCATGCCGGCGAATTCGGCGCGCGCCGGATCTATGAAGGCCAGCTCTCCGTTCTCAAGAATCATCCCGAGGCTGGCGTCATCCGTCATATGCATGAACAGGAACTGGTGCATCTGAAGGCTTTCGAGAAGCTGATGGTCCAACGCCGGGTGCGCCCGTCGGCCCTGTATCCGATCTGGAACATTGCCGGTTTCGCCCTGGGCGCCGCCACGGCGCTGATGGGCACCAAGGCGGCCATGGCCTGCACGGTGGCCGTGGAAGAAGTGATCGACGAACATTACCGGCAGCAGCAGACCCAGCTGGGCGAGGATGAGGCCGAGTTGAAATCGACCATCGAGCGTTTCCGTGCCGAAGAGGTCGAACATCGCGACACCGGTCTCGAACACGGCGCCGAACAGGCAACGGCCTATCCGTTATTGACCGGCGCCATCAAAGCCGGCTCCCGGCTGGCGATCTGGCTGGCTGAACGGGTGTAAGGGCGCGGCCGACATATAGACATATGGCCGGGAATGCTTGAACGGAACAGGAACGACACCTAGACTGGGCAGCTCCGAGTCGAATGAATGCCCAAATGCCGCCGCTCAGCCCTGGTTCAGACTATCTGTCCATCCTCAATCCAGAGCAACGCCTCGCGGTGGAGCATGGGACCGATGAGTCTTTGACAGGATCGGAGCCGCTTCTGGTGATTGCCGGCGCCGGATCCGGCAAGACGAATACCCTCGCCCATCGCGTCGCCCATCTGATCGTCAAAGGCGCCGATCCCGCGCGGTTGCTGCTGCTCACCTTCTCGCGCCGCGCCGCCCAGGAGATGACGCGGCGTGTCGAAAAGATCATCGCCAAGGCGATGGGCTGCGAGGGTGCCGTCCGGTTGGAATGGTCAGGCACCTTCCATGCCATCGGCGCGCGCTTGCTGCGTGAGAAGGCTACCCGGATCGGCCTTGACCAGGCCTTCACGATCCACGACCGGGAAGACGCCGCCGATCTGATGAATCTCATCCGCCATGAGCTTGGCCTGTCGACAAAGGAAACGCGCTTTCCCACCAAGGGCACCTGTCTCGCGATCTATTCGCGGGCAGTCAATGCCGAGATCCCACTGGAAGAAGTCCTGGAAGAGAGCTTTCCCTGGTGCGGTCAGCACGCGGCGGAACTGCGCGAGCTGTTCGGCGCCTATGTCGAGGCAAAGCAGCGCCAGGCCGTGCTCGATTACGACGACCTGCTGCTCTATTGGGCGCAGATGATGGCGATACCGGAACTCGCCGCTGAAATCGCCGCCGCTTTCGATCATGTCCTGGTCGATGAATACCAGGACACCAACCGGCTGCAATCCTCGATCCTGCTGGGGCTGCGGCCAACCGGAAACGGCCTGACCGTGGTCGGCGACGATGCCCAATCGATCTATTCCTTCCGTGCGGCCACGGTGCGGAACATTCTCGACTTTCCCTATCAGTTCAAACCAGCGGCCCGGATTATCACGCTCGATCGCAATTACCGGTCGACCCAGCCGATCCTGGCCGCTTCCAATGCCGTCATCGGCCTCGCCGCCGAGCGGTTCACCAAGAACCTGTGGTCTGAGCGGGTCTCCGAGCAACGTCCTCTGTTGGTGACCGTGCAGGATGAGACGGCGCAGGCACATTACGTCGCCGAACGGGTGCTGGAAAACCGCGAGGCCGGGATGCCGCTGAAGGCGCAAGCCATTCTGTTTCGGGCGTCGCATCATAGCGGTCCCCTTGAGATCGAGCTCACCCGCCGCAATATCCCCTTCGTCAAATTCGGCGGCCTCAAATTCCTCGATACCGCTCATATCAAGGATATGCTGGCCTTCTTCCGCTGGGCGGAAAATTTCAAGGACCGCGTCGCCGGCTTCCGCGTCCTCCAGCTTCTGCCGGGCATCGGTCCGAAGACGGCAGGCCATATTCTCGATCGCATGGCATCCGAGCTGTCGGCCATCGATGCGCTCCTGACGGTGACGCCGCCGACCGCGGCGGCAGCCGAATGGCCCGCTTTCACTGCGGTTGTGGAACGGCTGCGCCACACATTTTCCGTCTGGCCGGCGGATTTCGACGCAATCCGCGATTGGTATGAGCCCTATCTCGAACAGCGTTACGAAGATGCCTCATCGCGTAAATCGGATCTTCTCCAGCTTCAGCAGATTGCCGCCACCTTCCCGTCTCGCCAACGTTTCCTGACGGAACTGACACTGGATCCGCCGGATGCGACCAGCGATGAGGCGGGACAGCCTTTGCTTGACGAGGATTATCTCATCCTGTCCACCATCCATTCCGCCAAAGGCCAGGAATGGCGGTCGGTCTTCGTCCTGAACGTGGTCGATGGCTGCTTGCCCTCCGATCTCGGCGTCGGCTCCACGGCGGAAATCGAGGAAGAGCGTCGGCTGCTCTATGTCGCGATGACGCGGGCCAAGGATGAATTGCATCTGATCCTGCCGCATCGGTTCTTCACCCATCAGCAATCGGCCCAGGGCAACCGTCACGTCTATGCGTCGAGAACCAGATTCATCCCCGCGACCCTGCTGAACCATTTCGAGGCGGCCTCCTGGCCGGCACGATCGCAGCCGCTTTCATCATCCGCCAATCCGCCCAAGCAAGTCGATCTCACGGCACAGATTCGCCAGATGTGGCGCTAGCGGGTGCCGGCAAGCGGCAGCACATTCGTGTATTTGATCTGGCTGAGCGCGAAGCTGGACTCGATCGACGAAACGCCCTCTACCCTGGTGAGTTTCTCCTTGATGAACCGCTCATAGGCGGCAAGATCCGCCACGACGACGCGCATCAAATAGTCTCGCTGCCCCGTCATCAAATAGCATTCGAGCACCTCCGGCCAATGCTCGATCGCCTTGGCAAAGGCATCCAGATCATCCTCCCGCTGGCGCGCCAGCTTGATCGAAATGAAGACGCTGACCGGCAGCGCCAGCTTGGCCTGATCGAGCACGGCGACATATCGCGTGATGATTTTCGCCTCCTCCAGCAGCCTGACACGGCGCAGGCAAGGCGAGGGCGACAGGCCGACTTTATCGGCCAGGGCCTGGATCGTGGTCCGTCCGTCTTCCTGCAGATGGCGGAGGATGTTGAGATCGATGGCATCGCAGGTGTAGTTAGCTGTTTCAGTCATTATTTCTTCCTTTCTCAGCAGAATCTGCCAAATTTACTGTACCTTACACGATCTTCGGCAAGTTCTGCCAATAGCAGGGTGCTATCATGGAAAGACCTCGCACCGGAGATCATTTCCATGTCCGATCAGCAGCTAGCCTTCCTGCAATCCCTGGAAAAGAAAGTCCTCTGGCTTTCGACCTGGATGATTCATCAGGCCAACCATCTGCGCGACAGTACCGACGGCCTGAAGGTCGGCGGGCATCAGGCTTCCTCCGCCTCGCTTTGCACCATCATGACTGCGCTCTATGGCGCCATCCTGCGGCCGCAGGACCGCGTCGCGGTAAAGCCGCATGCCTCGCCGATCTTCCATGCCCTGCAATATCTGTTCGGCAACCAGACCCGCGAGAAGCTGGAGAACTTCCGCGGCTATGGCGGCGCGCAAAGCTATCCGTCACGAACCAAGGATGCCGATGACGTTGACTTCTCGACCGGCTCCGTCGGTCTGGGTGTCGCGCAGACGCTGTTTTCATCGCTGGTCCAGGATTATGTGAAGGCCAAAGGCTGGGCCGAGGATTGGCCCGAGGGCCGGATGGTCGCGCTGCTGGGCGATGCCGAAATGGATGAAGGCAATATTTTCGAGGCGCTGCTGGAGGGGTGGAAACACGACATCCGCAATACCTGGTGGATCGTGGACTATAATCGCCAGAGCCTTGATGCCGTGGTGCGGGAGGGCCTGCGGGAAAGGTTCGAAAGCATCTTCGCGAATTTCGGCTGGCGGGTCGTCACCCTCAAATACGGATCGATGCTGGAAGAGGCGTTCAAAGAGCCGGGAGGAGAGGCGCTGAGAGCCTGGATCGATGCTTGTCCGAACCAGCTTTATTCGGCGCTTTGCTATCAGGGTGGTGCCGCCTGGCGGAAGAAACTGCTGGAGGATATCGGCGACCAGGGCGCCGTCAGCCGCTTGATCGAAAGCCGGTCGGATGCAGCGCTTGCCGCCTTGATGACCAATCTGGCCGGGCACGATCTCCCCACCCTGTTGGCGGCGTTCGAAGAGGCCGCCGGCAATACCCAGCCGACCTGCTTCATCGCCTACACGATTAAAGGTTTCGGCCTGCCATTCCAGGGCCATAAGGATAACCATGCCGGCCTGATGACGCCGGCCCAGATGGAAACCTGGCGCCAGGAGATGGGCATCCGCCCCGGCCATGAATGGGACAAGGCGGAAGCCCTGCCCATGTCATCGGCCGATTTCGATGCTTCGCTCGACCAGGTGCCGTTCCGCGCCAGGGGCCGGCGCCGGCTGAAGGCGGCGAAGCTGCCGGTACCGGAGACGCTGACCTACCGCCCGTCGCCCAGCATGTCGACACAACAGGGCTTCGGTCTGATCCTCAACGACTTTGCCGCGACCGACCATGCCCTGGCGGATCGCATCGTCACCGCGGCGCCCGATGTCACGGTCTCCACCAATCTCGGCGGCTGGGTCAATCGCCGGGGCCTCTTTGCGCGCGACAGCATGGCCGACACCTTCAAGAAGGAGCGAATCCCCTCGACTTTCGCCTGGGATTTCTCCCCGCAAGGCCAGCATATCGAGCTGGGGATCGCGGAAATGAATCTGTTCATCCTGCTATCGGCACTCGGGCTTTCGCATTCCATCAACGGCGAGCGGCTCATTCCCATCGGCACCTTATACGATCCCTTCATCGAACGCGGGCTCGATGCGCTGAATTATGCCTGTTATCAGGATGCGCGCTTCATGGTCGTCGCGACACCGTCGGGTATTACACTGGCACCGGAGGGAGGTGCGCATCAGTCCTTGGGAACGCCGCTCATCGGGATGAAGCAGGACGGTCTCGCCGCCTTCGAACCGGCCTTCGTCGACGAACTCGCCGCCATCATGCGATGGTCATTCGATTATCTGCAGCGAGATGGCGATGCGGTCGCGGATGAAGTGACCTGGCTGCGCGACCAGATGGGCGGCTCGGTCTATCTCAGGCTCTCCACCCGGCCGATCGAGCAGCCGAAGCGTGTGATGACGCCGGAACTGGCGGAAGACATCATCGCCGGGGGATATTGGCTCCGTAGACCCGGCCCCAATGCCGAGGTCGTCATCGCCTTCACGGGGGTGGTCGCACCGGAAGCGATCGACGCGGTGGGGCTGATGGCTGAAGATCGCCGCGATATCGGTCTGCTGGCAATTACCTCCGCCGATCGGTTGAATGCCGGATGGCATGCTGCGGAACGGGCCCGCCAAAGTGGGCGCACGGGGGTGTTGAGCCATATCGAAAGATTGCTGATGCCGCTCTCACGCGATTGCGGGATCGTTACCGTCATCGACGGGCATCCGGCGACTTTGGGATGGATCGGCGGCGTCCTCGGTCACCGGGTGAAGGCGCTCGGCGTCGAGCATTTCGGTCAGTCGGGATCCATCGGCGACCTTTATCGTCATCATGGGATCGATACGGATGCCATCATCCGCGCGGCGCAAGCTCTCAGCGTGAGTCGGCCGATCCGCTATTTGAGGGCTCTACCATAAGGTTGAGTGCCACGTTACGACAGTAACGCATTTCCTGCGCATTGACGTAGCGTCGCGCAATCGAGCAGCTATTATTCGCACTTCAAATAATAGCTTGAGAAGGTCTCTCGAATGCGGACATCATCCTTTGCCTTGCTGGCCGTTCTCTACGCATCGTTCCTGGGCAGCACTGCCTATGCAGATGATACGGGGGCGCGCGAATCGACGCCACGCACCGCAGTGATATCGGCCTTCCAGCCGGAATGGACGCTCTTGCAGGCGAAGCTGCAGAACCGCAAGGACCAGGTGATCAATGGCACCACCTTCGCGACCGGGACGATCGAAGGCAAGCCCGTCGTCCTCTTCCTCAGCGGCATCAGCATGGTCAATGCAGCGATGACGACGCAGCTCGCGCTCGACCGTTTCCATGTCGATCGGATCGTGTTTTCCGGCATCGCCGGCGGTGTGAATCCCAACCTGTCGATCGGCGATGTCGTCGTGCCGGATCAATGGAGCGAGTATCTGGAATCGGTCTTCGCGCGCGAAGAAAATGGGCGTTATTCACTGCCGAGCTATGCCGAGAAGACGCTGGCCAATTACGGCATGATGTTTCCGCAGCCGATTCAGATTGCCAAAGCCGATGGTAGCGTGGAAAAGCGGACGTGGTTCCCGGTCGATGCTCAACTCCTCGCAACTGCCAGGAAAGCAGCCCAGGCTAATTTGCTCAAGGAATGCACTGCGGACAAGAAATGCCTGACCCATCAGCCGAAGATCGTGATCGGCGGCCATGGCGTTTCCGGCGCCGCCTTCGTCGACAACAAGGCCTTCCGCCAATATGCATTCAAGACTTTCGATGCCGAAGTGCTCGACATGGAGAGTGCCGCGGTGGCGCATGTCGCCTATGTCAACGGGACGCCCTTCATCGTGTTCCGCAGCCTTTCCGATCTTGCCGGTGGCGGTGCCGGCGCAAACGAGATGGGGACCTTTTTCCAGCTGGCCTCGGATAATTCCGCCGCCGTGGTCGCCGCCTTCTTGAAGGCGCTTCCCTGAAAGGCGCTTCCCTGAGCGATCAAGAATGAAGGTGATGGTCGCGGCGGCGAACAGGAAAGTCGGCAACCGAAAGGGCGGTAGCAATCCCCGTTAGCTGTCCAGGGTTTCGGTTTCCAGCTCGATATCCCAGTAAAGAAAATCCCGCCAACTATGATGTAGGTAGTTTGGCGGGAAGGCGCGTCCGTTTTCCTGCAGCTCGAAGGTGGTCGGCTGCATTGGCCTGCGCCTCGGCAACATACCCGCTTTATGCGGCAGCCGATCGCCTTTGATGAGATTGCAGCTCTGGCAGGCAGTGACGACGTTTTCCCAGGATGTGCGACCACCTTTCGAGCGCGGG